>Ga0256405_10000164_pt1 | contig 215702 bp, 191 predicted proteins | sample RumenRJG_02DNA_FD_189096 | JGI IMG/M metagenome (GOLD analysis project Ga0256405, IMG submission 189096) | Bovine rumen microbial communities from Lethbridge, Alberta, Canada - RJG_02 | ecosystem: Host-associated > Mammals > Digestive system > Stomach > Rumen | place: Canada: Alberta...
CTTCGCGTTTTACTGCTTTTGGTTCGTGTATTTATGTCTTAAACATAAATTCGCTTGTTGATTCTTTTGGAATCTTTCAAGGTTGTTTCACTGTTCAATTATCAAGGTTCTTTCGCTTCGCTTGAGCTGTTTGTTTACCGCTCTCCCTCAGCGCAGGTATTATATTATCACCCGAACTCCTCCCCGTCAACCAAAAAATGCTGATTTTTTTGAAGTAGTTCTATTTGTCTGATTTTACCTCTTTTTTCAGAATTGTATGTGCATTATTTACAATTTAGAAAACACGTCTTTTACGTTCTTTACGCCTACCAGATTGACACCCTCTTCCTGCTTCATCCCCTTCAGATTTGACTCCGGAAGAATGATAGTTGTAAAGCCCAGCTTCTTCGCTTCACGTATTCTCTGATCAGCCATCGATACTGCTCTAACTTCTCCACCCAGACCAACTTCACCAAAAGCTACTGTCTCCTTTGAAATATTCAAATCTTTATATGAAGAAATAATAGCTATACATACAGCCAAATCCACTGCTGGTTCTGTAACTCTAATACCACCAGCAATATTTACATATGCATCGAAGTCACCCATTCTGAATCCTAGTCTTTTTTCCAAAACCGCCATCAGTAGATTTACTCGATTATAATCTAATCCTGTAGATGTACGTCGAGGCATTCCGAAATTCGAACGAGATACTAAAGCCTGTACTTCCATGAGAATAGGTCTGGTTCCTTCCATCTGACAGGCGACAACCGATCCATTTCCATCATCAGCTCTACCCTCTAACATAAATTCAGAAGGATTCTTCACCTCGCGCAGGCCTGAAGATACCATTTCAAAGACACCTATCTCATCTGTTGATCCGAAACGATTCTTCACACTGCGAAGTATTCTATATGAAGCATGTCTGTCGCCTTCAAAATACAAAACAGTATCCACCATATGCTCCAACACTCTAGGTCCTGCTACTACACCTTCTTTTGTAACATGACCTACTACAAAGATTGTAATGTTGAGACCTTTTGCGAGTTGCATTAGAACGCCTGTAGATTCGCGCACCTGTCCTACTGAACCCGGAGCACTGTTTACAGCTTCATTATACATAGTCTGAATCGAATCTATGATTACTATTTCAGGCTTAACACGGCGAATCACTCCATCGATCACATTGAGATTAGTCTCACAGAGGAAAGCCACCTCATCTTTGAATTCACCCATTCTGTCAGCACGAAGTTTTATCTGTTGTAATGATTCTTCTCCAGAAATATATAAGACTTTATGACCAGAGTTGCCAAGCTCTCTAGATGTCTGAAGGAGAAGTGTCGATTTACCGATACCAGGATCTCCTCCGACCAGAATTAAAGATCCCTGGACGATTCCACCTCCAAGGACCCTGTCAAACTCTTCCATTGATGTACCCACACGCTTTTCATGAACTGATATTATCTCAGACAAAGTGTGAGTCTCTACATTTCGAATTTCTTTTTCAGTTTTCTGTGTCGCTGTGTTTACAACCTCCTCAGTGAATGAGTTCCATGCCCCACACATAGGGCACTGCCCCATCCACTTCGAAGATTCATTTCCACATTCTTTACAATAGAAAACCGTAATTTTCTTTGCTTTTGCCATTATTTAGTAATTTCCACCTTTACCGGACTACCATCTAGTTTAATTGCAAGTGTTATCTTTCCACCGAGATTAGTCTTCATCTGACTTTCTTTACCATCGATAGAAACTTTGTATTCAGTACCCGGCTCAAGTTCCAGTGTAACCTCTGCATCAGACGGAGCTTCTACAGAAAAAGAAACCTTGTCTTCTGCTATTGCCAGATGAGATACTGCTGTTCCAGGAACAGATTCATAAACGAACGCATCATTCTTCTCAAGTTTTGTGATTTTCTTGAATGTCTTTATCTTAAACACATCTCCATTATGTGTGAAATCACTCTTTTTAGCCTTTGCCTCAAGTGTGTAATCACCAAAGCTAATTGTTCCATCTGCTTCTTTCTGGATTAGATCTTTAACAACAGACATCTTTACTTCCTCCATTAAATATAACTATATTACCCAAGATTATTTCTTTCCCTTTGGACTAGATGTTTTAAAGACAAACTTCTTATCCTTTACTGAGACTGTGACTTTGTCACCTCTCTTTATCTTTCCGTATAGAATCTGATCAGAGAGTTCATCTTCAAGTTCAGTCTGAATCACTCTACGAAGTGGTCGGGCACCGTATTTAGGATCATATCCTAACTCTACAATTCTCTCATATGCCGCACTTCCGACAGATAATGTGATTCCGAAGTTTTCCTTTAATCTGGTCTGAAGAGATTTAGTAAGCAACTTAATGATTTCACTGAGATCCTTTTTATTCAAAGGTCTAAATACTATAGTTTCATCGATACGATTTAAGAACTCAGGTCTGAAAGTTCTCTTTATCTCATCCATTACTCCGCTCTTCATAGCTTCATAATCAGCCTTCTCACTGCTGTCAGTAGAGAATCCCAGATGCTTCGGTTCGATAATAGACTGCGCTCCAGCATTAGAAGTCATGATTATGATCGTGTTCTTAAAATCAATCTTTCTACCCTGTGAATCAGTTATATGTCCATCATCTAAAACCTGAAGGAGGATATTAAATACATCTGGATGAGCTTTTTCGATTTCATCAAACAAAACTACTGAATAAGGATGGCGACGAATCTTCTCAGCGAGCTGACCGCCTTCTTCATATCCTACATATCCAGGTGCAGAACCAATCATCTTTGATACACTGTATTTTTCCATGTATTCTGACATGTCTACACGAATAAGTGCACTTTCATTTCCAAAGATAGCTTCTGCGAGAGCCTTTGTAATCTCTGTCTTACCTACACCTGTAGGTCCTAAAAACAGGAAAGATCCAATCGGTCTTCCCGGAGCTTTAAGTCCTACTCGTCCACGTCTAACTGCTTTGGCAACAGCTTTAACAGCATCATCCTGTCCGATTACTCTCTTATGAAGAGTTTTCTCCAGATTCATAAGTCGATTCGACTCCGACTGAGTAAGCTTTGTAACAGGAATCTTTGTCCATTCAGAAACTACTTCTGCTATATGTTCAGCTTTCAAAGTATCCTTTGCACCAGGTTTCTTATGAAGCTGCTTTTTCTCAAGTTTATAAAGCTCTTCTCTGTCTTTTTCTGTCTCAGCTCTGAAAGCACGAGCGCTTTCGATATCTCCGCTCATGATAATCTCTTCGAGTTTCTTATCAGAATTACGAAGTTTCTCTTTCAGTTCAATCAGACGAGGAGAAGTCTTTGCATTCTTTAAACGTAATCTGGATGCTGATTCATCCATGATATCTATAGCCTTGTCCGGAAGGAATCTGTCAGCTACATATCTGGATGAAAGCTCTACTGATGCTTCAATAGCTTCGTCTGAAATGATTACTCCATGATGTTCCTCATAGAGCTTTTTAACGCCACGAAGGATATCCAAGCATTCCGCCTCAGAAGGTTCTTCAACCATAACCGGCTGGAATCGACGTTCCAGAGCAGCATCTTTTTCAATATGTTTTCTATATTCATTAATAGTTGTAGCACCAATTACTCTGATTTCTCCACGAGCCAGAGCAGGTTTCATAATATTTGATGCATCGAGAGCACCTTCCGCTCCACCAGCACCAATCATAGTATGAATTTCATCGATAAAGAGGATGATATTTCCTTGATTCTTTATCTCATTAATAACCTTTTTAATACGTTCTTCAAATTCTCCACGATACTTTGTTCCGGCAACCATACCGGAGAGATCGAGTGACAGGAGTCTAAATCCCTTTACAGAATCCGGAACTTCACCACTACGAAGTTTCTGTGCTATTCCTTCTACGATTGCAGTCTTACCAACACCAGGTTCACCTATCAGACATGGATTGTTCTTTGTACGTCTGCTCAGAATCTGGATTACTCTCTGGATTTCGACCTGACGACCGATAACCGGATCCAACTGTCCCGCTCCAGCGAGTTCTGTCATATCTCTTGAAAACTGGTTCAGAATAGACTGTTCCGGTCCCTGGTTTTTGTTCTGAAGTGTAGAAGCCAAAGCCTTGCTATACTTCTTACCGTTTTCTCCCATTGAGTGTACTAATCCCTGGAAGATACGACTTTCATTTGCTCCAAACGAATTTAGAATTCGAAGAGCTGCACAATCTCTGCACTGGAACATCGCTAAAAGCATATGTTCTGTACCGATTTCATCAGAATTACTAATTCTGGCCTGTTCTTCTGCTAAAATCAATAGTTTCTCAAGCTTAGGAGTATAGCCTTCTCTCTCCTTCAGTGCACTGTCTCCGCCTGTATGCATAAGTTCGGATATCAAATCCAGAACATCTTTATCACTGATTGATTCATCTGTTAAAATCTGATAAGCAATCGAGTCCTCAGCCTTAAGAAGTCCATAAAGTAAATGTTCAGTACCCACATTACCATGGCCTAAGTCTTTAGAAATCTTCTTTGCTATCTTTAATGCTTTGTCTGCCTGTAATGAAAACTTCATAAAAACCCTTCCTCTAATACAATCTGTGTCACTTATTTACTAAAACCAATTCTACAGATCATTTAAATCCATAAAATCAATCTTCTTTTTCTCTCTAGAAGGTACTTTTTCTTCTGTAGTTTCAGCCTTCTTCTCTTCCTCTTCTAATTCTTTAACACTTTCCCTAAGTGTAGATGAGAAATCATCCAAATCCATCTCAGAAAGTTTCTTCCACTCCTGTTCCTGTGCTTTTTCTTTCCTATGACGAGCAAAGAATCCAAGTTTTTCTGTTTCCTGAGAAACGGAATCCTCGTCATCGTCCTCATCAGATTCTTCATCAGATTCTTCATCAGATTCTTCATCAGATTCTTCTGATTCTTTGATATCATCAGATTTAACATCGTCCACAGAAATCACATCTTCGTCTGTATCTTCATCCTCATAATCTTCGTCATCATCATATTTATTCTTCTTTGAAACCAAAGTAATCACGAATACTACGAGAAGAATCAAAAATACAGGAACCAGCACGAAAAGCATATGTTTTGGATTATCCGGAAGAGTTACAAAGAAATCTTTCAGCTTTGCAAAGAATCCCTTTGTTTCCTGCTTTGGTTCTTCAGTCTTCTTTGCAGCAGGCTTTGTAGAAATCAAATCAGAAATATCGCCTTCTGTAACAGCTTCATAATTATCTTTATCTTTGACGCTATACCATCCAAAGCTTCCGGATTCATCCATTCCATAGAAGAATTCATAAGACTCACCATTATCTGTGAGATTGTATCCGTTTACACTTTTTCCCTGAACAGTAAGCACTTTTTCTGACATACGTGATTCCGGAAGTGCATCAGGCTTGGAAATAATTACATATTCCTTCTGATTTCCAAGCATTACAAATTCCTCTACTTTTTTAGTAGAAGGGTTATAGATGAAAAAACTTCCCTCAGCGTTTAGATCGTCTGCCTTCTTCATAAAGCAAATAGTAAGTTTGCCATTAGAAGCCATTCTATAATCGTGATCAAATACATTTACTCTCTTCTCAGTAAAATTAGCCGGAAGTTTTGATGTGTCCATCTTGTCTGAAAGGACATAACCCACACCGTCTATAGTAAACTGCGAATCAGCCTTCTCAGGTTTTGTTTCTTCCGGTTTCTGATCTGTTTCTTTATTTGCATCTGCTCCGCCAGAAATATTAACCTTTACTGAGCTTGCGCTGTTCTGGCTTCCTGAAGCGATAATATCTGCATTACCGGCTTCTACACATGTAAAAGTAAGCGTAGTCTTGCTACCTTCGATAGTAACAGCATTACCAGAAGATACATGATTAGCGCTGGATGATTCTAATTTAAGTGAATTGGAATACTTGATCACCATCTTGTCGCCAGACTGTGATCCTTCGATATTAACTGTAATCTTGTCTCCAACCTTTGGTGTTGAAGAAGAAACAGCAATCTTTGTAGTACCCGCAGCATTTACTGTGAGGCTATTAGAAATAAAGGTCAAACTAAAGACCATTAATAAACTTAAAATCAGGTTATAAATATTTTTTTTAATAAAATTAGTCATTTAAATTCTCCGTCCCAAATCTGTTTTAAGTAATTATAAAACTATATCGATTTCATTTCTAGATATGAAATCTTCTTTTCAATTCTTCACGTGCAGTTCTGCCTCCCAGAATCAAAGTTCCGAGGAAAACAATAATACATGAAAGCACTGCTATCTCTGACACAACAGGGTGTTTAACTATTCCATTATTAATCAAGATAACAGGAATGAGACCTATCAGAAGCATCAAAAGCTGTGTCGCCATATATCCCTGCCAGTTTCTGCTATTTACCAGCATGAGAATTATAAGGACCAGGTTGATTAAAAGTATCGCTCCTGGAAGTACATAATCCACTGACCACCCATTAAATCCGGTATAAAAATCAAACAATAATATCAAGAACACCGCACCTATAGTGTATGTAAATATCTGCATCAGATATCCTGTCTCTCTATTTACAAAATTAAGAATCAGCGTTGCATAAGCAAAAGCAGATGCAACTAAAAACATAACACCCGCATTCATATTTAAAATCTTGTCAAAATAAATTGCAAATATGAAACAGACCAATGTACAGAACAGCAAGAAGGCAGCAATCTTTCCACTTGTCTTCTTTTTTCTATATACATCCGGAAAATAGTCGAATGCTTCCGTTTCATTATCATCTCTCTTTACAACATTATGGCAGAGGGGACAATACTCTGTCTCATCAAGAATCTCTACCTTACATCTTTCACAATATTTCATCTGTAATATACTCCATTCGTTTCTATTGAAACAGAAATACCATCAGAAGTCATCTGTCTAAAGAACTCTTTTTCAAGTTTTGTATCTGAAAACCCACTTGAGAAGCCTATAAACATAGAATCCTTAAAGGATGCAACAGCAACCTTGTTCTCCTGTCCTTTTGAGAAAGGCAGGAAACAGTAGAATCCTTTGATATAGTCATCATATCCCGGCAGAACCGTGATATTTCCGATATTTGTTATAGTAGTCGTATTTGCAAGAGCTGCTCTGGTATACACAAACTTCATCGCCATATTTTTCAGAGGAAGCGGAACAGCACGTGCGACGAACAGATCCTGATTAGAAACATTATAGGAAAAAATAGATTCCAGATTTTCTTTAGTCTTCTGACTGTCTATACTCTCCTTTGTGATTTCCATAATCTCATCGAATGTATAATCATTCTTCTCAGGATAGAATTCAGCAGAAATCATAACAAAGAAATTCTTTGTAGTATTCGAACCAAAGAACGGGCGTAAATTTACCGGAACAGCTACCCTGATAGGCTTCTTCTTAGTAATATTTCCCGAGAAATTCTTATAAGCAGCATAGATATAACATGCAACTATATATGTATTAATAGATGTTCCGTATTTATGCTTTGCTACATCTTTGATTTCATGTACAGGCAGAATTCCTAGAATAGTTCCAAATCCGTTAAACGGAAGCTTTTCACCTTTTAAAATAAAAGCTTTCTTTGTCTTATATCCGCCTACATTATCCGGCTTATAATTCTTTAGGAAACTATCCTCCCTATCAAGTGATGTTTCCTCGCTTAAGCCATCACCATATCTGTCTTTAAGTTCCGGATGTTTCAGTCTCAAATACTGGTATGTAATCTCACGCAGAAATCCTACACTTCCCATTCCATCAGCGAGTGCATGGAATGCTTCGAGATTAATACGATTCTTATAATAACTAACAGAGAACAGATAGCTTCTATTCTTGTTAGGACGAATCAATCTGCATGGATAATGATTCTCCTCGAATACACGCGGAGCTTTTTTCCCATTTTCCTCGAAATAATACCAGAATACACCAGTACGCAGTCTTAAATTAAATCCCGGAAATTTAGGCAGAACTATGCTGAGTGCCTCCTGAAGAATATTCGGATCTACATCCTCTTTTAGAACTGTACAAATACGATATGTATTCGTCATCTTATCTTCGGCGATAACCGGAAAAATATTAGCTGTATTATCAAGTTTTTCCCAATTAATAAATTCTCTCTTCACGATTAAATTCCTGTAATAAAAAGATATTAGTAAAAAAATAAGACCAGGACAAAAATGTCCTAGTCTTATTGTAACCGACTTTTGTAAAAATGTCATTTATAGGAAGATATATTTCAAAACAAATAAAACAGCAAGAACATACATAAGAGGTGTAATCTTCTTCTTTTCATCTGTAATGATATTTCCTACAAAGTTGATAACCACATATGAGATAACTCCCATTGAGATACCTTCAGCAATGCTGTACATAAGTGGCATACTGATAATTGTAAGGTAAGCAGGTACTGCTTCTCTGATGTCTGTAAACTGGATATCAAGTACAGCTGAGATCATGAGGAATCCAACATATAAAAGTGCTGGAGCTGTAGCAAATCCAGGGATTGAAGTAAAGATTGGTGAGAAGAATACAGCTACGAGGAATAAGAATCCTGTAACGATAGATGCAAGACCTGTTCTAGCTCCTGCTCCTACACCTGATGAGCTTTCTACGAATGTAGTTGTTGTTGATGTACCAAGCATAGCACCAGCACATGTAGCAACCGCATCTGAAAGAAGTGCGTTCTTTACTCTAGGAAGTTTGCCATCTTTATCAAGCATGCCTGCTCTATCTGAAACACCGATCAGAGTTCCGATAGTATCAAACATATCTACAAAGAGGAATGAAAAACAAACGATAGCAAAGTTAATAATTCCAACACCCTTGAAATCCAGATTGAAACACTGACCTGCAGTAAGTTTAATCTTTGTAAAATCTGTAATGTTGAAAACTGGATACAGTGAATAGAATCCATGTTCTGGATCTACTACATAAACACCTGTAGCCTGCATAATCATACCGAGAATCCATGTGATTACGATACCGATCAAAATCGCGCCATGAACCTTCTTCATTTCAAGGCAAACGATGATAAACAAACCAATGATGGCAAGTAATGCGCAAATTCCGAGTGTATGCCAGTTCTTTACGAAGTTAACATAAGTAACAAGTGTAGAATCATCATTTACAACGATGTGAGCGTTCTGGAATCCGATGAAAGCAACGAACAAACCGATTCCGGCACCTACACCCTTCTTCAGAGTCATAGGAATAGCATTAAAAATAGCTTCACGTACATTTGTAAGTGATAACAAGATGAAAATAAGACCTTCTACAAATACTGCAAACAGAGCGACCTGCCATGAATAACCCATTTTTCCGCAAACTGTGTAGGCAAAATACGCATTAAGTCCAAGTCCTGGGGCAAGTGCAAATGGATAATTTGCAAGAACACCCATGAGACATGTTCCAATAAAAGCAGCCAGACAAGTAGCAATCAAAATCGCATCTCTATCCATACCTGAAGCCGACAGGATGTTTGGATTTACTGCGAGGATGTAAGCCATTGTCATGAAGGTAGTAATACCACCTATAACTTCGTTTCTAACTGTAGTTCCATTTTCTTTCAAATGAAAAAAATTCTCTAACATATTTCCTCCCAAAAACAATAATTAACTAGTAATCTTAAAGTGAATATTTCTTGGTATATTCCTTTACTGCAGCCTTAAAATCAGTTGCCTCTCCGGCTTTGAGAGCATTTACATAAACATGATTATCAAGTGCATCATCCTCATTCACCTGAATCATGGTTGCTGCCACATTTGAGCAGTGATCTGCAATTCTTTCAAGATTGATATACAGATCTTCGATGACTACAGAGTTGGCAATAGCACATTTGCCTTTCTGTAATCTCTTAATATGATGCTTCTTTGCTTTTCTATCGATATTATCGATAGCTTCTTCAAAGGCTTCTACTTCATGAAGTCTAGCTTCATCTTTTGCCACATAAGCATCAACAGTCATAGTAACAATATCGGAAACAGCAGTTACATATTTTTCGATTTCGCTATTCGCTTTATCTGTAAACTGTAACTCCTTCTCGTTCATAACTTCTTTTAACTCAACGATATTTCTGGCGTGATCAGAAATTCTTTCAAAGCTTCCAATACATTCAAATATCTGAGACAAAGTCTCACTATCCTTCTGATTGAGTGGTTTTGAAGAAAGCTGTACCAGATATGAACCTAGCTTGTCCTCATATTTATCTATAGAACGCTCGATACCGATAACCTGGTCGATTCTATCCTTGTTATACTTACCGATAAGTACCTCTCCTGCTAATACGAGACACTCTTTGGAAAGTTCTGCCATACGGTTTGCAACTTTGATAACCTGAGCAACAGCAAATGTAGGTCTCTCAAAGAAACGCTCATCGAGCATATTGAGTTCCTTTGTGTACTGTGACTCGTCGTCGAGATCCTGTCCTTTAACAGAAACAGCTGCGAGCTTAACAAGCAATTTGTTGAATGGAATCCATACAACAGTTGTAATTATATTAAAGCATGAATGGGTAAGTGCTATTCCAAAAGCGTTTGCTCTATCGTTAAAGAATGAGAATCCAACGATTGCATGAATCACATAAAAACCTACCATAAATACAACTGTACCTACTACATTAAAGTACAGATGGATAAATGCAGCTCTCTTTGCGTTCTTTTTTGCTCCAACAGCTGAAATCAAAGTTGTAACACAAGTACCGATATTCTGTCCCATGATAATAGGGAAAGCTACACTATATGTAACTGCACCAGTTGCACATAATGCCTGCAGAATGCCAACCGAAGCTGATGAACTCTGAATGATTGCTGTAAGAACTAAACCTGCGAGCAAACCTAATAGCGGATTTCTGAATTTAATTAATAGATTAGTGAATTCAGGTACGTTTGAAAGTGGGGCTACAGAAGTAGTCATAGTTGACATTCCAAACATAAGTACCGCAAATCCCAGAAAAATCTGACCTATGTCATGATTCTTCTGTTTCTTTGTAAACATCAGTAGAATTATACCGATGAGTGCAAGTATTGGTGTCCAGCTGGTTGGTTTAAGAAGCTGAACTGCTATTGAGGATCCTTCGATTCCTGAGAGTGAAAGAATCCATGAAGTAATTGTAGTACCGATATTGGCACCCATAATAATACCTACAGCCTGGTTCAGATTCATGATACCAGAGTTTACGAAACCAACTACCATAACTGTAGTAGCTGCTGAGGCCTGAATAATTGCTGTGACGATAGCGCCTAGAAAGACACCCTTCAAAACAGTATTTGTAAGTCTTTCAAGGATGCTTTCCAGTTTACCGCCAGCAGTCTTTGCAAGGGCCTCTCCCATTACATGCATTCCATACAGAAATAAAGAGATACCCCCTACCAGACTTAAAACATTAAAAATGCTCATTTTGCTTATTTGTTATCCTTCTTCTTATCATCAACATATGCATCTTCAAGCTTTTCAACGTAAGCGATTGCAGATTTCTGCATTGGGATACGACAGTTTTTGTTAGAACCGAACTCTACGATTACTGTGTCATCCTGGATGTCGATAACTGAGCCATAGAAACCACTTGTTGTAAGAACTGTGTCACCTACTTCAAGTGCATTCATCATCTCATTCTTTTTCTTGTCTTCTTTCTTCTGAGGACGAATAACCATAAAGTACATAAATGCAAACATGATTACGATCCAGAACAGAAGTACACCTGTCTGAGATGCAGCTGGTGAATTTAATAATAATGTCATCTTTCAAATTCCTCCTAAAAGTCAAAATCAAACTGCCTCACCATTTTAAATGAAAGCAATTTCTAATGCAACAAGATTATTTTTACAATATTTATTTTTTGTAAAAATAAATTACATAGGATGTGACTCTCCATAGAAGATATCATCAAGCATTCTGTTCTTGAATTCCTTGTATCTATGCTCTTCTATAGCTGTTCTGATATTCTCCATAAGTCTGTTATAGAAAGACAGATTGTGAAGAACCAATAATCTCATTCCAAGCATTTCCTTTGCTTTAAGCAAATGATGAATATATGCTCTGGAATAACTTCTACAAGCTGGACAGTGACAGCCTTCTTCAATAGGTCTCAAATCAAGTTCAAAACGTTTGTTATGAAGGTTAAGCTTTCCATGTGCTGTGTAAGCATGTCCATGTCTACCATTTCGGCTAGGATATACGCAATCGAAGAAATCTACTCCTCTATCTACTGCTTCGAGAATATCTCTAGGTGTTCCTACACCCATTAGGTATGTAGGCTTATCCTGTGGAAGATGTGGAGCTGTAAATGAAATAGCTTCGTACATCTCTTCCGGTGTTTCACCTACAGCGAGTCCGCCGATAGCATAACCATCTAAATCCATGGCTGAGATTTCCTGCGCATGGCTTACACGGATATCTTCAAACAGTGCTCCCTGATTGATACCAAAGAGAAGCTGATGAGGATTTACTGTATCTTCCATCTGATTAAGTTCTGCCATCTTCTTCTGGCATCTCTTTAACCATCTGGTTGTTCTGGCTACTGAATCCTCTACGTATTTTCTTTCTGCTCTGGAGCTTGGACATTCATCAAACGCCATAGCAATCGTAGAACCTAGGTTAGACTGTATAGTCATACTCTCTTCAGGTCCCATAAAGATCTTTCGACCATCGATATGAGATTTAAAAGTAACTCCCTCTTCTCTAATAGCTCTAAGTCCAGCCAGAGAGAATACCTGGAATCCGCCTGAATCTGTGAGGATTGGCTTGTCCCAGTTCATAAACTTGTGCAAGCCACCCAGCTTCTTAATCATCTCATCACCTGTACGTACATGAAGATGATAAGTATTTGAAAGAGAAACCTGTGTATTTATACTTCTCAAATCATCTGTGGAAACAGCACCTTTGATAGCAGCTACTGTGGCTACATTCATAAAGAGAGGTGTCTGTACAGTTCCATGAACTGTAGTAAACTCAGCTCTCTTTGCATTTCCATCAGTTGTAATAATCTTGTATGTAGAATTCTTTGACATATTACTCCTATCTATAGAAATCTATAATATTATCCATTCGAGCAGACATATTTGAAAAAAGCATGTCCACTGTCGCTATAGCTGCCATACTTTCAACAACAACCACAGCTCGAGGTACGATACAAGGATCGTGTCGTCCGGATATTTCCAACTCACACTCTATTCCATCCTTTGTAACCGTGTCCTGCTTTCTGCTGATAGACGGTGTCGGCTTTACAGCTGCTCTAAACAGAACCTGACTTCCGTCCGTAATACCACCCAAAACTCCACCCGAATGGTTAGTCAACTTACTAATCTTTCCATTCTGATTTACATAGGAATCATTGTTCTCTGAGCCTCTGGCAGACGATACTTTAAATCCATCTCCGATTTCAAAGGCTTTTATAGCCCCTATCGACATAACAGCTTTTGCCAGATTTCCATCATATTTATCAAAGACCGGTTCACCTAATCCTGCCGGCAGGTTATCTATCGTACATTCAATAACTCCGCCTAAAGAATCACCTGATTCTTTAACCTTCATAATTCTATCTACTGCTCTGTCAGAAGCATCTCTATCAGGCATATATACAGGATTATCGATTTCATTAAAATCTATATGTTCTATCTCGATATCTGAAATAGAACGTGTATATGCATGTATTTCTATACCAAGCGTTCTAAGTATCATCATTGCCACAGCTCCGGCTATAACTCGACACACCGTCTCTCTACCCGATGATCTTCCGCCACCTCGATAATCTCTATATCCATATTTTAAATCATAGGTATAATCCGCATGACCCGGACGATATACATCCTTTAAATCATCATAATTAGAAGAATTTGCGTCCTGATTTTTTACCAAAACGGTAATAGGGCTTCCTGTGGTTTTACCGCAAAAAACGCCCGATACAATTTCAAAGTCATCCGATTCTCTACGACCGGTAACGACTTTTGACTGTCCGGGGCGTCTTCTTGCTAAAAATGAATGCAGTAAATCCATATCTATCTCTAAGCCGGCAGGACATCCATCGATCACACAGCCCATCATCGGGCCATGTGATTCTCCGAATGTCGAAACCTTAAACGCTTCTCCATAGATTGAACCGCTCATAATTTCATCTCCAATACTATAGTTTCATGGTTAAAATACAGTTTGGCTTAGAAATCTTTACAGGAGCTGATTTCATAAGTGAGAAACCATCCTTGTAATTGATTTCAAATGATCTGATTTCATCAGTATCATGATTCAATACTGATACAAACTTTCCTCCTGGTAACATAGCCAGTGATTTAGGGAAGTCACCGCTGGAAAGAGTTTCAAATTTCTGAGAAAGCATACCAGTTTCTTTATCTCTCTCATGGAAACATACGCCATTTAATCCATCTACAGAAATAGCGATATGTGACTCATCATCATCAAATACGAGATTGCATGATGCACTGTCACCGTTTCCTTTAAGCATAACATCGATTTCCTGAATTCTTTCGAATACAGGTTCTCCATTATCAAGTCTATAAGCAAAGACTTCAAGTCTGTTTGAATATCCACCTAAAACATAAGCAAATCTACCATCTGATGAGAATTTAATAGTTCTACATCCGGCACCGATTTCAGGACGAACGATCAGACTGAGTGAAAGATGACCCGTTTCATAATCAATCTCATAAACCTTTATCTGGTTCAAACCTAAATCTACAGCACACAGGTATTTCTCATCAGGTGTAAAGCAAAGTGTAGTAACCTTTGCAGAAGATCTATGTCTCTCACCAAAGCCCTGTGATAATCCCTGATGGAATAATGAATAACAGATATCTCCTACTGAACCGTCTTCATTAATTCTAAGTACAGTAATCTTTCCATCATGGTATCCACCTACAAAGAGGTATCTCATCTCACTGTCTACGATCAGAGTGTCTCCTCTCATACCACCGATACCAGCAGAATTAATCTGCTCTAATGTACCGTCCTCTAAAATCTTAAAAGAAGCAACTCCTTCATCCTCAATAGAATACAGGAACTTATGATTCTTTGAAATAGTAATATCTGATGCATTGCTGATAGGTACAACCTGCTTCTCAGTCAGCACTCCGCTCTCTGCGTCTACATCATATACATAGATACCTACACTCTTTGCTAAAGTATATGTACCAACATATGCCACAAACTTCTCGCCTTTACTCACTTTCTTACGCCTCCACACGTCTTAAAATATCCCCGACTTCTGGTGTATTTGACAGTTTAACCTGAATAGATTCTTTTGCATGAGGTGCACTGTCTGTTTCTTCTCCGTACTCGTTCTTTATACTTAGAACTTTCGCTACTATATTTTCACCACTTGGTTTCATGATTTCGATTTCTTCTCCGACTGAGAATTTATTTTTCTGAGTCATATGGAAATAATCGCCTTCAAACTCGCCAACAGTTCCGATATATGTAGCACCATTTACATAGGTATTGTTGTCATAAATCTGATCTTCTTCATTTGGTTTTCTGTAGAAGAATCCTGTAGTAAATGGTCTGTAAGTAGTCATACGAATTTCCTGCATATAATGCTCTTTATTCGCTTCGTACTTCTCAGGAAATTCAAAATAATCATCAAGCGCATTTCTATAAGCTCTGATAACAGTAGCCACATAAAGCGCTGTCTTCATTCTACCTTCAATCTTTAAACTATCAATACCCGCATCAATCATATCCGGAAGATGTTCAATCATACATAAATCCTTTGAATTCATGATGAATGTTCCTCTTTCATTCTCGATAACCGGCAGATATTCACCAGGTCTGTGTTCTTCCATCAGAGAATACTTCCATCTGCAAGGATGAGTACATTCTCCTCTATTTGCAGAACGTCCAGTAAAACATGCACTTAACAGACAACGACCTGAATATGAAATACACATAGCTCCGTGTACGAAACTTTCGATTTCACATCCCTCCGGAATATTCTCCTTCATCTCTTTGATTTCTTTGAGAGAAAGCTCTCGAGCAGTAACTACACGTGTAGCGCCCTGAGAATACCAGAAATTAGCTGTCTGATAATTTGTATTGTTTGCCTGGGTAGAGATATGCAGATCTATATTTGGACAGTTTTCTTTTGCCAGCATAAACATTCCAGGATCCGCTACCAGAATAGCATCCGGTTTGATTTCAGCAAGTTCTTTGAAATATTCAGCAGCACCTTCCAAATCATAGTTATGTGCGATAATATTTGCAGTGATATAAACCTTTACGCCATGTTCATGCGCATATTTTATACCAGCTATCATATCTTCTTTAGAAAAATTGTCTGCTTTCGCACGGAGACCAAATTCCTCTCCGCCGATAAAAACAGCATCCGCACCGTATCTAACGGCGACCTTTAAAATACTTAAAGACTTGGCCGGAGCCAACAGTTCTATCTTACTCATTACACTTACTTTCTTATTGCTATTGTTATTCCGTCACCGATTTCCATAGTATTTACTACGAAGTCAGGATCGTTATGTATTACTTCCAAGAATTCTCTCATACGCTTGTGTATCGTACGATTACGACGCTTAATAGCAAAAGTCGATTCTATAATATCGCCCTCCTGAAGTATGTTGTCCGAAATCAGGACACTACCTTCATGCATGAGATTCTTCAGTATCGGAAGCATATGGATGTACTGCCCTTTTGAGGCATCCATAAAGATTAAATCATATTTTTTCTCCAGAGTCGGTAGAATCTCCATCGCATCACCTTCGAATAGAGTTATGGAATCCGAATACTCAGATTCAGAAAAATTCCTTTTCGCAACTTCTAATCTAGGCGGATAATTCTCTATCGTATCAATATGTGTTTCTACAGGAGAATTCGACACCATAAACAGTGAGGAGAAACCTACCGCAGTTCCGATTTCCAGAATCTGTTTCGGTTTCATCATATTTAGATACATTCGAAAAAAATGCTGTGTAGGCTTTCTGATGATAGGTACATCATTAGAAAGCGCATCCTGTTCGATATCGTAAAGCCAATCCTCGAGAGGCGGCTGCAACAATTCTAAATAGGTTTGTAATCTCTCACGTTTGTCCATCTTATACTTCCATGATAATCGGAAGGATCATAGGCTTACGCTGTGTTTCCTTCCAAACGAAATCTGACAAATCAGATTTAATTTCATTCTTAATCTTTGGCCAGTCAGTAACATGCTTCTCTTCCATACGGTCCATAGTATCACGAAGCACTGCTCTGGCAGCTTCCATAAGGTCTCCGGAATCGCGAACATATACGAAACCTCTAGAAACGAGATCAGGGCCAGTCAGAACTCTTCCTTCAGAATCGAGTGTCATAACTACGATGATGATACCGTCTTCAGAAAGTTTCTGTCTGTCACGAAGTACTATATTTCCTACGTCACCTACACCGAGACCATCGACCATTACTACACCGGCGTGAACTTTTCCATTTACACGAGCGTTCTCATTCTCATCAAATTCGAGGACATCACCTGATGAAAGAATAAATACACTATCGCTGTCATATCCGAGGCTCTTTACTACGCCAGCCTGCGCCATAAGGTGTTTGTATTCACCATGAACAGGAATAGCATATTTTGGATTAACCAGAGAGTAAATAAGCTTGATTTCTTCCTGGCAGGCATGTCCAGAAACATGGACATCCTGGAAGATAACATTTGCTCCCTTTGCGTAAAGTTCATTGATTACACGGCTGACAGATTTCTCATTTCCAGGAATAGGATGCGATGAAAAAATAACTGTATCATTAGGTTTAATCTGTACCTTGCGATGCATTCCATTTGCCATACGTGAAAGTGCAGCCATTGACTCACCCTGTGAACCTGTTGTAATCAGAACAGTTTTCTCATCAGGATAATTCTTTAATTCATCTACGCTGATAAGTGTATTCTCTGGAATATTGATATATCCGAGGTCTATCGCAGTAGAAATAATATTGACCATGCTTCGGCCTTCTACTACTACCTTACGATCAAATTTCTCAGCAGAATCGATAATCTGCTGTACACGGTCTACATTTGACGCGAAAGTTGCGATAATGATTCTGGAATTCTTGTTCTCAGAAAAAATATTATCGAAAGCCTTTCCCACTGTCTTCTCAGACTGTGTAAAACCAGGTCTCTCCGCATTTGTACTGTCGCACATAACTGCGAGAACGCCTTTCTTTCCGATTTCAGCGAAACGCTGGAGATCGATAGCATCACCAAATACCGGTGTATAATCGACCTTAAAGTCACCTGTGTGAACGATAGTTCCTACAGGAGTATAGATTGCAAGAGCTGCAGCATCCTGAATAGAATGATTTGTCTTTATAAACTCTACTCTGAAATTTCCAGCATTTACGTTTGTTCCGTACTTTACAACCTTAAGCTTAACTTTTTTCTCAAGATTATGCTCTTCAAGCTTGTGCTGGATGATACCCATTGTAAGCTTTGTAGCATAGATTGGAGCTTTAATCTTTCTCATTACATAAGGAATTGCTCCGATATGATCTTCATGACCGTGTGTGATAAAGAATCCCTTTATCTTTGAAGCATTCTCTTCCAAAAAAGTTATGTCAGGAAGTACGAGATCGATACCTGGCATATCATCTTCAGGGAAAGCCATACCACAGTCAACTACAATAATACTGTCTCCATAGCAAAAAGCGGTCATATTCATTCCGATTTGCTCTAGACCGCCGAGAGGTATTACTCTCAATTTCTCATTTTCAATTTTCTTCAAGTTCTAATTTCCTCCGATGATGAATACAGACTACTCAAAGTCCGTATCATCCATAAGTTCTTCAAACACGCTTAGAACGGCATCAAACTCGTTATCGTCTTCTACCATACTAAACACAATGTCTTCTCCGTTTCGGCTCACCTCTTTTAATATATATGCAGTTGAGTCTTCTGATTCGTCCTCAGCGGCAAGTATATAATGAGATTCGCTGATAGTTGTCTCTTCGAGAATGAAGAGTTCTATATTTTTACCGTCCTCGCTGGCAAAAAATACCTTATCCATAATTTAATCCTCTTTATTTAGAAAAATGGAGTTCAAGTAACTGCGAAGTATTACTTTTGCAGCATAAGAATCCACTACTTCTCTCTGTGTTAATTTATCTATACCTTCTTCGTCCATGAATTCATAAGCTTCTACAGTAGATAGTCTTTCATCATAAAGCTCAATCGGTACATCTATTCTGTTTTCCAGCTGTTCTTTGAAAGAAAGCGTATCTTCACAGCGAAAGCCTTCGGTCCCATCGAGATTATAGGGAAAACCTAATACGACTAGCGCCGGCTGATATTCATCTATTAATTCTTTAATCTGTGATAAAGTCTGTCTGAGTTTCGTAGGTTTATTTCTACGAATAACATTAAGGGGTGTAATTGTGATATGCATTTCATCACAAACAGCCACCCCTACAGTTTTAGTTCCATAATCCAACGCAAGAATGCGTTTATTTTTTATTTCTTCCAAGATTCATTCTCGACATAAGCTCTGAGCATTTCCTCTACGAGCTCATCTCTCTCCACTTTCATAACCAGTGAACGTGCATTTTTATGACTTGTGATAAAGGATGGATCACCAGACATAATATATCCGACAATCTGATTTATAGGATTGTATCCTTTTTCACTTAAAGCTTCATAAACCTGATGTAATATTTCGCTAACTCCTACACTGGAATTTGTATCAACTTTAAAAAACTGAGTATTACCTAAATCCTGCATGTTGACCCCCACGCTAAAAAAATACTATATTACAAATCTCATTTTACTTTCACAAAAGAAGTTCTGTCAAGAACAATGAGTTCCTCATTCATCAAACTCTCTGCTTTTGCTACTCCGATTACATCAGTTAAATCCTCGTCACACTCCATCGCTGCACGGATATAGGTCTTTGTAAATCCAGTCCAGTACTTCTTTCCGTCGATTTCTTCGCATCGTTCGAATAGTACTTCTATATCCTGTCCAAGCATAGCTTCTCTATACTCTTTTGAATTATTAGCAGTAAGCTCCAGGACTCTATGGCTGCGCTCATTTTTCACCTTGTTAGATAACTGGTTAGGCATCTTGTCTGCTCTGGTTCCAGCTCTTCTGGAATACTTGAATACGTGCATCTCGTAGAATTTAACATCTTCATAAAATCTATAAGAAGCTTCAAATTCCTCGTCTGTTTCACCAGGGAATCCTACGATTACATCAGTAGTAAGTGCAGGATTATCAAAATACTTTCTAAGTAAATCGCATCCAGCTTTAAATTCAGCTGCAGTGTATTTTCTATTCATACGCTTCAGTGTCTCATCGCAACCTGCCTGAAGTGACAGATGGAAATGAGGACACATCTCAGGTACTGCGCTCGCACGTCTTGCAAAGTCCTCAGTAATAACTCTAGGCTCGATAGAACCGAGTCTGACTCTCTCAATACCATCAATCTTTGCAACAGCCTCAATGAGGTCGATAAGAGATTCATCAGTACCATCTCCGAAAGCTGAAAGATGGATTCCTGTAAGAACTACTTCTTTGTAACCATTATTTGCAAAATTCTGTACTTCCTCTACTACATCAGCGACTGTTCTCGATCTGGAACGTCCTCTGGCATAAGGAATCAGGCAGTAAGAACAAAACTGGTTACATCCATCCTGAACTTTCAGGAAAGCTCTGGTGTGCTCTTCGCTCTTTTTTACACGAAGTGTCTCATAAGAAACTACGCCATCATTAATATCTAAAATATCTGTTTCCTGCGTTCTACCTTCTAGGTATTTATGTAATTCAGGAAGCAGATTTTCTTTCTTGTTATTACCCAATAATATATCTATTGAATTATCATTTTTAATCTTGTCAGCGGCAGTCTGTACATAACATCCCGCAGCCACTACAACTGCATCAGGATTCATCTTCTTCGCACGATGAAGCATCTGACGTGATTTCTGGTCTGCTACGGCTGTAACAGTACATGTATTAACCACATAAACATCTGCGACTTCAGAAAAAGGAACGATTTCATATCCATCCTCTTCCAACAGTTCACGCATTGCTTCTGTTTCATATGCATTTACTTTACAACCTAAATTGTGAAGTGCTGCTCTCTTCAATTAAAACTTCCTTTCATTCATTGACTTTCTTTAAATCTTCGTCTAATATTTCCTTATACACTAAATATTAGTACAGGAGGTATCACCATTATGAAGACAGTTAAAGTTTCACTTAATACCGTTGATAAGGTAAAGGCTTTCGTCAATACAGTAAATACTATGGATTCTGATTTCGATTTAATCTCTGGTAGATATGTAATCGACGCTAAATCAATCATGGGAATCTTTTCTCTCGATTTATCAAAGCCAATCGATTTAACTATCCATTCAGAAGATAACGTTGATGCTATCATGGAGAAACTCGCTCCATTCATCATCTAATCTACCTTATTTTGGATTCAAAGCTTCTAGCCATCAGACTAGAAGCTTTTTTGTGCAAAAAAATATTTAAAAATCGAAATAATGCCTTATTCCGGCTGTACTAAAATAGTCTCTGTAGTCTCAATAGCTGTCTTTACGAGATCTTCTATAGTTCCTACCAGATTCTCTTCGTTTTTCTTAATAACATTAAGTCTAGGTTTTGTCTCAGGATGCTTTGCAACAAAGATAGTACAACAATCTTCGAATGGAAGGATTGATGTCTCATATGTTCCAATCTCCAAAGACTTCTCGATGATTTCCTGCTTATCAAAACCGATAAGTGGTCTATATACAGGATATTTACATACTTCATTTGTAACAAACATAGAATGCATAGTCTGAGAAGCAACCTGTCCGATAGACTCTCCTGTTACGAGTCCGAGTGAACCGTCCTGATCAGCAAACGCCTCTGCAATCTTCATCATATATCTACGCATGATGATGGTAAGCTGCTCGTGAGGACACTTCTCATAGATTTCAAGCTGTGTATCAGTAAAGTTTACGATATGAAGTCTGATAGGACCTGCATACTCTGATACGATACGACAGAGATCGATAACCTTCTTCTTTGCTCTCTCTGAAGTATAAGGTGGAGCGTGGAAATAAACCGCATCGATTTTAACACCACGTTTTGCAACCATATAACCGGCAACAGGGCTATCGATACCACCTGAAAGAAGAAGCATCGCAGAACCGTTTGTTCCAACAGGCATACCGCCTAAACCTTTGATACTTTCAGAATAATAACTTACTACTTCTCTAATCTCTACATAGAGCTCTACATCAGGATTATGAACATCAACCTTAAGTGTTGGGAAAGCATCGAGGATTCTTCCACCGAGCTCCATATTGATTTCCATAGAGTTCATCGGATATTTCTTATCAGCTCTCTTTGCAAATACCTTGAAAGAGAAATCCTTTGTCTCATATGTTCTATCGATAAATTCGATAATCTCCTGAGAAAGCTTGTCAAAATCACGCTCCTGTGTGAGACAAGCAGGACAGATTTCTACGATACCGAAGACTTTACGTAAAGCCTCGACTGTATTATCGTAGTCAAACTCTCCCTTTGCTTCTACATATACACGTCCCTGTTCACGAAGGATTTCAAATTCACCTTCTACACGTGCAAGTGCGTTTTTAATGTTTCTAATGAGAGCATCTTCGAAAAGTCTTCTGTTTTTTCCTTTGATACCAATCTCACCATATTTAATCAAAAATGCCTGGTACATATTCCCTACTTTCTTGTGAATCTTCTGAGCTGTGGTACTAACTCAGAAAGTGTCTTTGCAGCATAATCTATCTGTTCCTCAGTATTATAGATACCGAGTGAAAATCTGACTGTAGAATCCAAAGCTTCTTTCTTTGCATGAATAGCCTGAAGAGTTGAGCTCTGTGATGGATGATTTGAAGAGCATGCGCTACCTGAAGACACATATATTCCCTTGTCTTCTAATGCGTGAAGCAATACCTCTGCTCTAACACCATAAACTGATACAGAAATAATCTGTGGCGCACTATCTCTACCTGTTTTACCATTGATATGAATATCTTCAATATCAGAGATAGCGTTTATAAAACGCTCCTTCAATGCATAGAACTTCTCTCTGTGCTCTTCAAGATGTTCGTCTGCATATTTAGCAGCCACACCCAATCCTGCGATAGCTGGAACATTTTCTGTACCTGAACGAAGACCTTTTTCCTGTCCACCTCCATAGATACGTGGAGCAAGTCTGTCTCCATCCTTCATATACAGGAAACCACTTCCCTTTGGTCCATTAATCTTGTGACCACTAACTGAAAGGAAATCGATTCCGAGTTCTCTAGGTCTGATCTTTATCTTTCCATAAGACTGAATAGCATCTACATGGAAGAGACATTCCGGATTCTTCTCTTTAATAATCTTTGAAACTTCTTCGATAGGTTCGATAGCTCCCATCTCATTGTTTACATGCATGATAGAAACCAGAATAGTATTCTCATCGAGCTCGTTTCTAAGCTGTTCCAAATCGATAATACCATTCTCGTCTACATTCAAATAAACCACTTCGTAACCCTGGTCTGTCAGATATCTCATAGGATTCTTTACAGATGCATGTTCTACAGAAGTAGTTATGATTTTATTTCCATATCTTTTTCTAATCTCTGCTGTTCCGATGATAGCAGTATTATTTGATTCGGAACCACCAGATGTAAAATAGATTTCTTTATCTGATACGCCGAGAGATTTAGCGATATTATGACGAGCTTCCTTCAGATATTCCTCAGCATCCACACCCTTCATATGAAGTGATGATGGATTACCAAAGTTTACTGTAAGTGCTTCCGTCATCTTCTCTACAGCTGCGTCTAAGCAACGTGTTGTTGCTGAATTGTCGAGGTATGCTTCCATACTTTTTTCCTCCTTAATCACAGATTCATAATTATAGCACAGGAAGTCAAGCATGGAAACCATTTTAGATTTTACACAACCAAATTACAGTTTTCTCTCTAACATATCCGGATTGATAGCATGTTTTAAAGCAGTCTCTTTTGTAATCAAACCACGTTTATAATAATCGAGCAGACTATCATCCATAGAAACCATAGTTTCTCTCTCTGAAGCTATAACAGAATCTATCTGATATACTTTTCCGCTACGAATCAGATTTCCTATAGCCGGTGTATTCATCATGATTTCGAATACAGGAATCATCCCGCCATCAGTAGATGGAACCAGCTGCTGAGAAATAACAGCAGTCAGAACCATAGACAACATTACAGAAATCTGCTTCTGCTGATCTGATGGAAATACATCAATCATACGATTTATAGAATTTGCAGCACCGATGGTATGCAGTGTTGAAAAAAGAAGGTGTCCTGTTTCTGATGCATTCAAAACGATACTGATAGTCTCATAATCTCTCATCTCTCCGAGCATGATTACATCCGGACTCTGACGCAAAGTAGTCTTTAATCCAGTCACATAATCTATAGTATCATCAGGAATTTCTCTCTGTGAAATAATACTTTGTTTATGCTTATGCAAATACTCAATAGGATCTTCCAGTGTGATTATATTTGCATTTCTGGTGTTATTAATTCCATCCAGAATACAAGCCAGAGTGGTTGACTTACCACTTCCTGCAGGACCTGTTACTAATACCAGTCCCTTCTTAATATTTCCAAGCTTTATAATCGAATCCGGAATATTTACATCTTTAGGATCAGGGATATTAAACGGAATAACTCTGATTACAGCTGACAAAGTTCCTCTCTGTCTGTATGCATTGATACGAAAACGTGATACACCATTTAAGGCAAACGAGAAATCATCATCACCTGTATTCTTAAGCTTGTCCATACTTCTGTCATTTGCAAGTTTATAGATACCTGCGATGATTTCTTCTGTATCTGCTGGTTTTAGAGGTCGATTCTCAAACCCTTTTGATTCAAGATGCTCTATTTCTCCATTCTTACGCATAGAAATATCACTTCCGGTAATAATGAATATATCCGTACCACCTGATTCAACCAGCTCTCTTAAGATTGTTTCCAAATTGAAATCCATAATTCTATAAACCTTTCACAGTCTGTTCTTCTGAGTTCTTTGTCACTACAATACGCCAATCCACAATTTTAATTGAATTATCCCAAAACTTTGCAGATACCATAAGTTTCTTCGTGTCTGATATTTTAAATTCTTCGGTATAGACTTTTCCCAGGATGGTACTGTCTTCTGCTCTGAGAGTACCGATCCATTCTTCCGCCTGGTTTGCAGCCTCATTATACTCCGTATAACTCTCAACACTTGCGCATTCATTACTATAACTATGCTTCGCTGTCATAAGCGAAATCATGGAAAAAGTCATAAGCGCCAGAACTACATAAAACACCAGCATCAGCGGGAATCCCATTCCATATCCGAAAGTGTTTCTATCGGTTAATCTCTTATTTCTCATCAGAAATCTCCCAGCACATGCTCTACATCACGTTTCAAAACATTCTTCGAATTTACATTACAACTTATTGAAAAAACAACCACTCCTTCTTTTTCCTTTAGGTCAACCGAGTAATCGTATTTTCCCTGTTTTAATCTATAACTGTTCTCTTTGGATCCCTTAAATCCCATTTCTTTAAAGCCTTCTTCCATATCCTCTCTATCCGAATACAGTCGAATCTCTTCAGTGAGATTTGTTATAAATGTATTTGCTTCATGTAAGTTCTCAGTTTTAATATCATATCTCTTTGCTTTGACGAATAGCATCATGATAATCGAAGTAGTAATCACGAAGATTCCAATAGATATGATAACTTCCAGCATAAATAGATATGCATGTCGATTCTCTGTAGAATCAAATGCCTTCTTATCACTCATCTCAATCCTCGTTTCGTAATCCAACCACTACTTTTTTCCAATTATCCCTATCCTTCATCGAAGCTATAAGCCTATTATCTGAGATAGAAACTTTGAAATCATCTATATTGATTATCTTTGATCCACTTTCGTAATCAAAACTCTTTGACGAATCCTGGTATGCTTCATATAGATTTCCTTTTGAATAATAAATATATGTGGCATAATTCCGGCTGTCTATAATCCTGATTACATTTTTTCCATCATGCTCTAATATTTCGAGATTACTTTCGCCCGAATCACTTCTAACCTTGGTTCGAATATAATTCGAAAAAACTGTTTCCTTAAAACGATGCTCTGAATTATCGCTGATACCTTTATAAAAGTTAGCACTGTAAATACACAGTCCTATCATAAGTACTGCAAAAATCAGAAAGACCATCAATGGAAAAAACATTATCTTTTTATTCCTGTATTTCTCATTCATAGTCTTCCCTCAGATTTACAATCGTTACATATGGTCTGATATTTGTACCAAAGATTTCATAACCTATATAGTATTTCTCTTTATCATAAGTCAGATTATATTTCTCCTCTAACTCTTTAACATTTTCAGGATAATATCCTTCCGTCGCATAATAGGCGCTTATATCTCTTTCTACAGCATTGAGAAGGGTTTCTTTTTCACGGGCAATATCACGTTTCGTCATATTTAAAAATGCAAAAATAAACCCAATCACTAATAATATGTAAATAGAAAATCTGATCGTTCTACGCATATAAAACCACCTATATAGTACTCATAACTCCGAGTAACGGTAACATAACAGAAAACAGAATGAGAACAGAGATTACTGAAAGTGTTCCTACCAAAATCGGCTCTATAAAAGCCATTCTACGGTTAACATTACTATCCAGTTCCATCTGAAGGTCATCCGCTATATCATTCATAACTGTATCAAGCTCGGCTGTATTCTGTGCCATCGTAATCCTACGCGCAATTCGTCCGGTAAATATACCGCTCATACGAACACAATCGCAGAATTTACGGCCCTGCTCATGAAGTTTCAAGCATTCTCTAAGCTTACCGGCAAAAGCTTCATTTGGTGTAAAATCGAGCGCCATACGAATACCATCTTCTGTAGGAATACCTCCCGAAATATAAAGTGCCATAATTCCGGAGAATCTGCATTTGTCCAGTATTTCCTTATTTTCCAGAAATCTGTAGATAAATGTTCCCTTGTTATTCTTAAATGAATACTTCACGTATAATAGTAAAGCAAAAAATAAAACTATAAGAATAAATGCCAAAGGCAATCCCATCTTTGAAAGCCAGTCACCTATATCATACAGAGTCTTTGCTATACCACTCATCTCTATACCCAGTGTCGCATATGAATGCTTAAATACCGGCATTACAAACACCAGAATGATTCCTATCAAGAACAAAGTAATGAGCGAAATAGACAATGGATAAACCACGATATTTCTGATACTACGCTTTATAGCATAATGTCTCTCATACTCATTCTTTAAAGAATACATAATCTTCTCGAGGTGACCTGTCTTCTCCCCGATTGCAACCATCTTTATAATCTGATCAGGAAATACGCCGACTGATTCCATAGCATAGGACAGCTCACCGCGTTCTCTGATATGAGAAAGCAATTCTGTCAGAACCTCTCTCTCAGACTGATTTAACTCTTCATCCTCGAGCATCAGTTCTATACCGTACTCTATAGTCATTCCGGCTTTTAGAATTTCTGACATCTGTTCACAGAAATCAGCAACGTATAAATCATTTGCTTTGAAATTTAAATTTTTAGAATTCTGACTCATATATGCCTCTTCATTAATAAACGAATTTCAACGTATAGTTTGATCCATCACCGATATATTTCTTTACACTCGACTTCGAGTTATTTGCTGCTAGTGTCGGATCTACCAAAGTCCACTTGTTTCCTTCGAAACGGATGACATTATCTATCCATCCCGTGTCCTTTGTCCATACACTGATCCATGCGTGATATGCTTCTCCAGAATAACCTACTTCCAGTTTGGTCGGCAAGCCCTGTGAACGAAGCATCGCCGTAGTCAATGAGGCATAATCCAGACATATTCCCTTCTTTTTCCGAAGGGTCTCATCCGGATCCGGAATATAGTTTAACGGGATATTCTTTGCGAACTCCTCATCATATCTAATTTCCTTGATTATATAGTTATAAACTCGTTTTATATAATCGAGATCTGACGCAGACTTGTCCGAGATATTTCGAGCTAACTTTACCGAATCAGAATCCGGCTTATAATCCGAATACTGATTCGGATATAAAAAAGCATCATTCTCATTACTCATCTTTACATCAAAATCCTGAGATAATCCTATCGAATACAGGTTATTATTCACATGCTCTAACAGAGACACTTTGTATTTGCCATTTCCCTTTGTAAAAGGAATCGCCTCATTAGACCCTATCTTTAACGGATAAGGGGTTCTATTTCCCTTTGAGTCTTCGACCTGAACCTGAACCTTGTCCGCTGTCCCTGTGTATTTAACGATAATATGACCGTGCGCTAAATCGGAGGCATCAAAAGAAATAGTACCAGAGTCATTAGTGAGCACATCGACTCCTAATGACTCTGCTACCTTAATCTGTGTAATAGTTTCTCGATGAGAATCGGGCTCCTCATCCACTTCTTTTTTATCCTTGCACCCAGAGGTCAACAGAACCATAATCATAAGCCCTAAGGCCAGACTCCCCCTGTGCAAAGAAATACGTCTCCTTTTAACGAAAGTCATCAACTACCTCATCCTGGCTATTATTTAAAATATGTAATCATGTTTAATACGGCACATACAACCCATAGCACAGTTAATACTAAATTGATGAGTTTAGCCCAGAGTTTCTTTGTGGAAATCGTCATACCGATTCCATAAGCAGCTAAAATCCATTCCAGAAAGATAACTACTAAGAACGCGTCATTTGATTTACCGAATAAAATTCCCTTTAAAACATCCATAATTTAACCTCCTCTATATAAACATATTTCTATATGTTACCGGACTACACAACATTGCTTTCTCTCTCTGAAGTTCAAGTTCTCTGTCCATCTCATCAGAATCAGCTATCACTTTAGAGAGTGTCTGCATCAAACTCTCAATACTTTCAAAACTGTGCTCTTTCGAAATGTAATCCGCATTATGCTTCGTCTCATCAAGCGCCAGAATCAACATATTCTCCAGGAATGCTCTATGAATAGTATTCAACAGTTCATCACCCCGGTTGATATCGAGGTAGATATCGCATTTCTGAAAAAGCTTCTCCTTCATGTCGTCAGAAATGCATGGATACAATCTGATATTCTGATATTTCGAAAACGAAAGCAACTTTGACGACATCTCTGTCACGGCAGCTATATGAAAGTTCAGCTCCGGATAGTTTTGAACCAACTCCGTCAATCCTACTATCTGATCCGAGTTTGTAAAGATAAACACTTCTCTTCTATACATATTATTTCGGATAAAACTGAATAAATATCCAAGCCCTTCAAACATTTCCTGCTTATCCGTCAAGGTTTTAAAATGTTCTAAAGCTTTTAAATCCTGAACATAGATTCGTTTCGTATTGCTCTTTCCATCCAATATGAATTTCATATTTCCTGGCAACTCTTCACGAAACCCTTCCTGCCAAATTAGACTAGAATCCGCAGAAACTCGAAGTGTATAGAGTAACGGAGTACCCAAAGAGTTATAATATATCTTCCTAATACTAGTATCCTGTACTTTTGCCATTTTATCAATTAAAAAACTTATAAATTCTACTTTTTCATGAAAAACATATACCAGATCACCTTCATTTAGGATGATATCCCCTGTTATAAAGTTGCATACTATGATTTCTCTAAACTCCTCGTCATAGTAAGTTCGAATCAACATCTTTCCGTTCGAATCATATGAGCTTCTGGAATATAATTCACCGTAGATATCATAATAATCAGTAGCACGTACTAGGTGCTTCTCATCAAGCCAATCCACCGACGAAACGATTCTTTTTTCATCTTTATAACGTTTCGTATAATTAATCCGCCCCTTAAGAATACCCATATCTGAAATCTCGCCCGATTGATTATTCGCTGTAATAACCCAATAGTCTTCGCTATCTATCTGGTTAAAAAATCTGGGCTGAATCGTCGGATTGCCTTTCTTTATAAAGAACCGATACAATCCAACCACATCATCCGGAATAAATCCATCATCTTCAACTACCAGAGTCACGCCTTCGAATCCTGCCTTCTTAAAAGACTCATACAGGAGCACAGCTTTATCATCCATATGATCCAGCAACAATAACCCTTTATCTAAAGAACCATATTTTTCCATAAAGCACTCACCTCTTCTGTCAAATACTTTCTCGCTTTCTCGTATGATTTCTCTTTAAAAGCCTCTCTGGAGCTTCCCTTAAAATACTTCACGATTAAATCTCTTAGCATTTCTACCTGAACCAATTCGCTATCCTCTGCGTTAAATGGAACGAGATATCCATTCTCCGAATCAGAAACGAAATTTTTGTTTCCATAAGGAACATCGAAACCTATAATCGCATTACCTGAGCCTAAAGCTTCCATCAAAGACAATCCAAAACCTTCCGAATATGAAGCCGATAAATAGAGTTCATAACGTTCATATATATCTTCTAAGTCTTTCTGCCCTAACAATTTGATATAATCTCCAGCATCATTTTCCTCTATCAGTCTCTTTAGATCTGTCTTTAGAGGGCCTTCGCCGTAAATATCCAGACTGATCTGCGGCACTTCAGCCTTTGCCATAACGCAAGCCTTAATCGCTAAATCTAAATGTTTCTCCTTTGCCAATCTAGAAGCGCTGATAATAGAATACGGCTTCCTATCTTCACAGTCCCGTAATTTATCCAGATTTCCAACCGGAATTGCATATACTAGAGGTTTCACATGATTATACTTTTCAAATTGTTCTTCCAAAATCTGTTTCTGCAACTCTGTAGCAACTACATAGAAATCTATAAATCTATGATTTGAGAAAGGATACTCATAATAGTTATTCCAAAGGATGTAATCTTCACTTGCGTGATTCAAACTATAATGCTCAGCATGAATCACAACACCGAGTTTAGCATCTCCGACAGACTCCATAACCGCCTGTCCTATTTCCGAAGTTCTATCCAGAATCACTGTATCCTCAGATGTAAAATTAAGCTCCTGACAAAGTTTACGAACGAGTTCCTGCTTTGACAGAAGTGCACCGCCTTTAAATCTAAACCAGCTTTCCTTTCCATCTACGATCTCTTCAAAACTCACTGTTCCATCCTGATTATAGAACTTTCTCTGACACACTCTGGCAGCACCATTCAGCGGAATATAATACTCACTAAACAGCCGTCCTATCGTAAAGTAATCTTTCCGAATCAGGATACCATTCTGAACATATTCCACACGGTTAATGCACTCCGATTCATCATCCACAAAGAATACAGAGTAATAACCATTATTGGAAAAATTATACCTTCCCTTTGAGCCCTGCCTGGAATATGTAAACTCCCTGTCTATTTTTTTCTCAAAATCTACTCTCGTATAGGTTGTTGGAGCTATCGGATAATCCGTAAAATACGAATAGAGCCATATAATCTCTGAATCCAAAAATCCCATATTACGTGTATAATGTTCGATATTGTCTGTCGTAATCAAATCTGTAAAGATAAACTTTGCAGGAAGTCCAGCCTTATGAAAACAGGTATTTCTATACTTCTGTGCAAACTCTACTCCACTAGACGCCCATCCTATTCCGAGATTAAAGTTATAAATCATCTTGTATTTCTCACCTCGTCTATTTAACCACTTAATATTTATGGATAGATAATTCTAATCTTTCCATCTGCATCATAGTCATATGTCGAAAGCAATAGATTCCTCATGATGCTCTCTCGAATCATATCTTCCATTCGTCTAAAATGTTTGTACGCTTCCTCACTATACTCAAACACTGGATTTCTCTGTGCCAGAGATCGTCCGGAGATAGCTGACTGTAGCTGTTGCAAATAGTCAACTTCCTCTATCCACGCGTCATCTAGTGCTTTGAGCACACATAAATTTACGTATTCCTTCTTTCTGTTCGAATTCTCAAAGCCACTCATCTTTCTGTCAAAGACCTCTATGCTGTACTGGTAAATATAGTTTGCCAGTTTGCGCCCCTTTAATCTGGTATTTCGGTCAAAAGTATCACCAATCTCATAAGAGAGATTATCCAGCAAAAATCTGGAAAGTTCCTGTTTCGAAATATGTTTCTTTGACTTAACATATTTATATATATTGTATTTCAAAATCTGATACAGCAGTTCTACATCCAGTTCTTTCTGATTGATCAAACGGTTTCTGGCATCATACAGTATATTTCTCTGTCTCTTCAGGATACGGTCATATTTCAGGACCATCTCTCTAGTGTGCTGCGATTTATCCATATGAATACGCTGTGCTCTATCAATAACACGTTTAAGTTTAAACTCTGAATAATCAACCCCAGAACTTAGAAGTTTCTCTACATATTTCTCTCCCATGAATTTAACTATTTCATCTTCGAGAGATACATAGAACTGACTCATACCATTATCACCCTGCCTGCCAGCTCGACCTCGAACCTGTCTTTCCAGTCGAGTATTATCCATACGTCCTACACCGAGCACGCATAAGCCACCGAGCTCATTTACACCCTCTTCCAATTTGATATCAGTTCCTCGTCCGGCCAAACCTGTTGAAACCGTTACAGCGCCTTTGCGCCCTGCTTCCTTAATGATGTCAGATTCCCAAAAGATATTATTGGCATTCAGAACACTATGAGGAATTCTTTTTTCCGTAAGGAGACCGGATATAATCTTCGTATCATTAATAGTCGAAGTAACGATCAAAACAGGCTGTGATTTAAAATGTCTATTTACAGTCTCACGAATAACCGCTTTAAATTGCTGAGCACCACTCGTGTAGTATTTGTCTGCCTTGTCGTCACGAATACAAGGTTTATGTGTCGGAATCGAAACAACCCGTTTGTTATATACTTTAAAGAGTTCCATCTTCGCATCATACAGAGTTCCACTCATTCCTGACATCTTCGGGAACATCAGAAACAGATTCTGATAAGTAATTGATGCGACAGATCTCTGCTCGCTGGATACCTCGAGTTTCTCCTTCTGCTCTAATGCCTGGTGCATTCCACCTCGAAGTTTCATTCCTGGAAGAGATCGACCTGTACCATTATCAAGCAGTATGATTTCTCCATCATCTGAGATGATGTAGTCCTTCTGTAACGCAAAGAGGAATCGCGCACGAAGTGCTAAAGTAATCTGGCGATTTAACTCAAAATATTCCTCTTTATAGAAATTATCTATTCCGAAAAAATCTTCTGCGTATTTAATTCCTGCCTTCGTAAGCCACACTGCATGATTCTCTACTTCTACATCTTTCTCTTCATCCAGAATTGATACGAAGAAATCCGCAATCTCAATTACATTTGACTGAACACGGGGAGTTCCCGAAATAACCAATGGCATCTGAGAAGCATCTAGAAGAACCATATCTGCTTCATCTATAATGATAAAGTAAAAATCTCTCAGGAATCGCTCCTCCGGAGTCTTTACCAAATTCTCAAACAAATAGTCAAAGCCCAAAGCAGAGTGCGTCGTGTATAGCACATCCGAAGCATAGAACTCTCTTTTTTCATCATTCGTTATCTTTGCATCCGCGTTCTCTTTAACGCCCGCCATACATGTAAGTCCCATAAACTTGTATACAGGTCCCATCTCATTTGCATCACGAATAGCCAGATATTCATTTGCTGTAACGAGAATCGTACTACGCCCCGTTAACGCATTTAAATACAGGGGCATAGTCGCCATTAAAGTCTTTCCTTCTCCCGTAGCCATCTCCGCCAGATAACCGCGATTTAAGGCGATAGCACCCATAATCTGTTCATCATACGGCATCATTCCGAGAACTCTCTCATCAGCCACACAAATCGCAGCATATGCCTCTTCCATAATACTGTCCAAGGCGGCTCCCGACTCCAGGCGCGATTTAAACTGTCGCGTGAGATTCGAAAGTTCTGCATCTGAGAGATTTCGATACTCATCTATGTAGTTATGTATTTGTTTAATCGCTTTTTGACTACGAAGTTTCATCTACTCTATTCCCCTAATTCTTCAATGCTGAAACTATGAAAATGAAATTTATGGCTTCCCCCACAAATCAACTGAACCTGGTAATAATAAGTTCTAATCGGACACTTAATCTCAATCTCGCTGCCTCTAAGTATTTCACTTCCTACGACGATACCATTCTTCTGAAAAAACACGAACTTCAGCAATAAGCCTCCCTCTATATCCATATCAACATCGAGAGTTACACGTATACGTCTTTCACCATCGATAATCGGTAGTGAAGGCTCTACTCTGTCGAGCTGATAATTCGTCATGGATGACCACTGCTTTATAACTGTCCCAGGAGACATGAGTTCATTCTCGTAATAGACATCATCTTTTCTGAGAAACTTAACTGATGATCCATGCAAGAAAGCATCCTTCATCTCATTATTCCAATAAATATCCCAACGATAATTACTATCCATAAGCCACTACTTTCTCGAATAATCCCGTTCCATCATCTTTCTGTATTCACTAGCGAACCACTCTATTATTCCTGCCGTATTATCATTGTGTCGACCACTTAGACCTCGTCCGTATATCTTTACATGATTACTGTCTACATGCTCCAACATATTCCTGTAAGCATCTATGTCATAGTCGTCATCCAACATATATGAAATTACGAAGGTCGTATCGTTCCAGTTCGCCTTATCAAACTTCTGCCACATCCTGTCGTTCAACTCTGCCGTGGCATCCGGTACGGTTTTCTCCGTATTTTTTCTCAAAACATCCATCGCTGATGAAAACACGCCTGGTCTGTGAATACGTCCAGCTGAAGCAACAGAACCCAGATTAAACACTGGTTTTCCTGCGATGATGCTATGTGGCTCAAAAGAAGCTCCATAATAAATCGCCCCTGTCGATCCCATCTGAATTCCTGACATAACCAAATCAGCTCTTGTAAAGGAAAGTTCCTTCATAACCCGTTTTATCTCATGCTCTATACTCTCCTCATATTCTCTGGAACCGATATAGTAGCTACCGCCTTCTAATCGCTGATCACTGATCAGAATAAACGGACTACCAAAGTCTCGAAGCATACCATAACCTTCAAAACCTTCTCTAGTACTATAGCCCGAGAAATAAACATTTAAAGGCGGCTTCAAATCACCTGGCTCAAAATACATGAAGACTTCTTCTCTATCACTCGTTACCAGTCTCTTCGCTCCCGGTAAAAATGTTCCAACTCCACGTCTAGACCACCTATCATGTAACGATTTGATATTCAAAACTCCACAGCCTCTGGCATTAAGAGAAACAAACACCAGCGCTTCTCCGCCATTATTCTCTACTGTACACTCTTCCAGTCCAGAAAGCTTTGCATCATCAAACACAACTCTGTCTCGAATCTGATAAGACTTCGCTCTATCCAGAAACACTATTTCCATCTGGAGTTCCACATCTTTGCTCTTCTCGTATTCCAGGAAGAAATCGAGCGCCTGGTTCGAACTAATAGGTATATTTTGCCTAAAGAAACCAACCTGCGAATACTCATCACCAAAACTTCCAGACAGAATCACTCCCCGATGTCCTTCGAAACTGACTCCACCCTCAAATTTATGAGAAATCACAAATTTATTCATGTCGAATTTCTCACCGTAGAATTTAGTATAGTAGTTTCGAATATTATCGTTCAGAAAATCCTGGAGCTCATCTCTCTTTAATAAGGCTCCTACTCTAGACTTCATCAGGAATGCTAGATTCGAATTCTGTTCAATATCATCCAACACAAACAGACTATAGGCTCTGACATGTTTCCTAAGATATACCGCTTCATCTGCTGTTATATTCCTATCTACGATACAAACATCATACTGCGTAAAAATAGCGTCATCAGCGTCACTATCAAAGGCTTCATAGTTCCAGTCTACGTACTCCGGAAGTTCATATTTAGTTTTAAAGTTTTCTTCACCTATTTGTAATACTTTAACTTCCCCAAACATATTTAATCCGCCCTGTTTATATCTTCGATTACTTTTACCCACATCTCCTTTAATCTTTCTGCAGAGTATGTGTTTCCAAGTTTATATGATTCAATCTTTGCTTCATTTAGATGCGATAGATCTGTCAAATAGTAATCCAGCCAACTGCCAATCTCATTCAGATTCTTAATAATCTGTCCATTTCGGTCCGCCCTGACAAACCTAGTTTCCTGTGTTAGAAGCTGCGGTATTCCCAAACTGAGTGATGTCATGCCGAGAAACATATCCGGTTTATCCGCGAGATCTATCAGCATGATACTCTCTCGTATCGCTCTATTAATTTCTAGTGCATCATTGTGCTGTGTAACCTCGAATCTAGCGATCAGAGGATTACCTTCACCCAGATTATCAATAAGAATCTGCTTCATCTGAGATCCAACTTCACTCGACAATCTCCGTGTAAATAGATGTATCTTTACCTTCGGATTCGAAGCCATATACATTCCCAATTCTCTGATCATCTCTTCCAGATAATACTGAGGTAGCTCATCTATAGCCACGAGAATCTTTCGTTCCGAGAATTCCTGGCCGATGCTTTCATCTATTCTAAAATCATAAGGCGTGATATCACAGATATTGTTTCGATTCTGTAATCCCTTTCTGCGAAGCTTCGCCATATTACTACGCCTGTCGGTTACGATATACTTTGCCTTTGAAATGATTCCATCTATCTCTGTATCTTCCAGATTACATCTATCTGCGTAAAAAGAAAGTAAGAGCTTACGTTTTGCCAGAACCTGTTCGCAAATCTGGTAGTGATTATTATCCATAGCCAGACTAAAAATATCATTCAAATCGGTGTGTGACAGATAATCTGTAAAAACTTCAAGTAGAATATCTTCCAGGCATCCGTAACGTTCTTTGGAATATTTTTTCTCGCCATCAACACCTAAATAAAAAGCACTCTCTGGATTAACCAATACCTCACCTGTCTGGATATCGGTCTGAATCTTCCATACCCCGTCAGGATTTAAATATCGTTCAAAACGAGCCACACCGTCTTCATAGAGGACATTCATAGAAACAAATCCTCTATCATCATAGACATTCTTGCCAATCAACTCGCCGTTCTCAAATCTGTCGATATAAATCAGATTTCCATCTTCACCAAATTCCAGCTTTGCATAGTTCTCGCTATGCAGGTTCGCATAAATTACAAAAGGCGTATAAACGAACTCGATACCTTTCGGCCAGTTCAAATCCATATACGAAATCAAACCGATTCTTCGAGTCGTAATACATTGAATAGCATCAAATACTGACCAGTAATTTGCCCTAAATATACTCTGTCTATGCAGAAATCTACGGAAATTCGGTGCATGAGCCAGAAGCGCAATCTGATAATCATAGAGTTTATTTCTCGAAAAAAGCTGTATCTGCTTTACCGTATCATCTAACTCCGTCTTTTGTGACTGGATATACCACGCAGCTTCTCTTTCTTTCCAATCTGCATCTTTATACCAGGAAGGAATAAAATAAATCATAATCTGTCTCCGAATCATAGAAAGAAACTATACGAATCATACAATCGATAAGACCTAATCTCCTGAAAGATAGAAACCAAAAACGATGTTATCAACATCAGGTTCATAGGCATCATAGCAGCCGTTTCTGGAACGCGATTTGAAATAACCAGCCAAAGTGATATACCTACACAGGTTCCTTCTACAAATCCACTATTCAAACTGAGCAAAAACAAAATTCTGCGTAAATACCTTCGTGTTGGCTTTCCACTTGGGATTCCTATGATAGAATCTCCGCTCTTCATAAGATTCTTTGAAACTTCTGTCGGGCTTAGAATTACATACGAGAATCCAATCGCCAGAATAACTATGATGGCAACAAATATGATTGTGCCTTCTTTTTTCGTCATGACGAAATCATGTGCAAGCTTATTAATATATGGGGAATTAGGATGCGTGTCCGAAAGGAAATCCAGTGTATTCTTTCCAACTATAAACAAAGCTGTAGCAAACATAACCGGTAACATTCCGATGGGATTTAACTTGAAAGCTAAATAATTCTGATCTGCATGAATATTGTGAATGGATACTCGCTGCAGAGGAATCTTAATAATATAATTCTCAAAGAATAAGATTATGATGACCAGAATTATACAGAAGATGATAACCGGAATGTTTCTGTCTAATTCACCCTTCCTGATCATATCTACTATATTTCTAGAAATATTAAAAAAGATAATCGGAGTAGTTCCTCCGATTCCGTATTTCTTATTAAACTCAACGTCGAGAAACAAGACAGTCGTTCCTAGCAAAAGCTGTAACATTACAAAATGTCTGGCAACCACATGACCATATGTCATAAATGAATAATTAATATCTACCGTATACGCGCCAATCGAAATCAATGCAAAAATGAGCGTGAATAATCCAGTATAGCCCTCAATCTGCTTGTGAGTTATACGTTCTTTCTTCTCCTGACTCTTTGAAAGTACTACGAAATTCACTAACAAAGACGCATTGATATACGGCATTAAACCTAATGCCATCCAGGAAAACTGATTGTTAGTTCCGCTAAGCATACTAGTCATAATATTCTCAGCATTCCAACTAACCTTAGACTGGGTAAGTTCCACTCCGAAGAGTGGAACTGTGTTTCCCAGTCTGAATACCAGCATTACCACTGCCAATACAATCAGGCGCTTCAATAATTCATTTGTCTTTAATCCCTTAATCTTTAACCCCATTATCTCGTGTCCTTAAATTCTGCTAAACTATTTCATCCGAAGAATTACTCCTCTTCGTCTTCTTTCTTCTGCTGTTCTTCTTTTTCTTTGTCTTTTTCTTCCTTCTTCTGCTGTACTTTGTCAACAACACCTGCTGCAACACCAGCTAATGGTAAGTATGACCACCATACCTTTTGTCCATCAACCTTCTTGTTATCAAGTGGTGTATCGATATCATCTTCTTCTACGAGATCATCCGGAACGACTTCATCTGGAACTACCTGGTCAGGATCATCAACGTTTATATTTGCCTGTGGTGTAACAACATCATCAACAGGAACTACTGGAGCCGCAGGTTCAACCGGAGCTGCTGGAGCAGCTGGAACTTCTGGAGCAACAGGAACATCAGGAACATCAGGTGCAACCATCGGTGTTACTACATCTGCAACTTCAGATGTCAAAGGCGTCTCAGAAGTTGATTCGCTCGTGCTGAGGCTTTCACTTGCGCTAATGCTTTCACTAATACTCAAGCTTTCGCTAATACTCAGGCTTTCACTAATGCTCAGGCTTTCACTGATAGATTCTGATGTACTTAAGCTTTCACTAATACTCTGACTCTCAGAAATCGATGCTGAAATACTCTCTGATATACTCTGGCTCTCGCTTATACTCTGGCTCTCAGAAATCGATGCTGAGATACTCTGGCTCTCTGAGATAGATGTTGAGATACTCTGGCTCTCCGAAATGCTTTCGCTCTCTGAAACAGATGCCGAGATGCTCTGGCTCTCGCTTATACTCTGGCTCTCCGAAATGCTTTCACTTTCAGAAATAGATGCCGAGATACTCTGGCTTTCTGAAATGCTTTCACTCTCAGAAACTGATGCCGAGATACTCTGGCTCTCTGAGATACTCTGGCTCTCCGAAATGCTTTCGCTCTCTGAAACAGATGCCGAGATGCTCTGGCTCTCTGAGATACTCTGACTCTCGCTTATACTCTGGCTCTCTGAGATACTTTCGCTCTCTGAAACTGATGCCGAGATACTCTGACTTTCTGAAATGCTTTCACTTTCAGAAATAGATGCCGAGATACTCTGGCTTTCTGAGATGCTTTCGCTCTCTGAAACAGATGCCGAGATACTCTGGCTCTCGCTTATACTCTGGCTCTCTGAAATGCTTTCACTCTCTGAGATAGATGCCGAAATACTCTGGCTCTCACTTATGCTTTCACTTTCAGAAATAGATGCAGAGATACTCTGGCTCTCCGAAATGCTTTCGCTCTCTGAAACAGATGCCGAGATGCTCTGGCTCTCAGAGATACTTTGGCTCTCAGAAACTGATGCCGAGATACTCTGGCTCTCCGAAATGCTTTCGCTTTCAGAAACAGATGCCGAGATGCTCTGGCTCTCTGAGATACTTTCGCTCTCAGAAACTGATGCCGAGATACTCTGGCTTTCTGAGATGCTTTCGCTCTCTGAAACAGATGCCGAGATACTCTGGCTCTCGCTTATACTCTGGCTCTCTGAAATACTTTCGCTTTCAGAAATAGATACAGATACGCTCTGGCTTTCCGAGATACTCTCGCTTATACTTTCGCTAATACTCTCGCTTTCAGATTCACTAACCGAAACACTTTCACTATAAACATGATAATTTTCATCGGTTAATAAATCGAAGCTATCCCCGTGAGGTATTGCATGTGTGTATGTAACCTGTCCGTACGACTGGAATTCAAGCCACTCGTCATCCGAGATCTTAACAACCATGGCATGACCTTTACATTTGTATAATTCTTTTCCAATAAAAGGATCGTCGCTTTCATAATCCCAATACGAGAAGATAAATAATCTATACTTTTTAACCGCTACAATCTTGCCATCTTCAACTTTGTACGTTTCATCGCCAACTTTGTACTCACCGTCAGCAACCTTTGTTACATGATGGGAATTCTTGATACAACCTTGATTATTAACATCTGAATCATGATCCTCATGTTCAAATCCATCATCCCCGACGTCTCTCAAGTTTGATTCTACCTTAAGCGCTTCATTTCCCTTTGGAGCTTTTAACGACTTTGATTCTTTGAGTTTTACTTCTTTTGATGTTTCACTATTAAAATCGTTTAAAGCTTCTGAATTTTTGGCCTCACTAGTAACAACCTCCGATTCGAACGGAATATATTCCGCTTCAGAAGCTTTTAATTCCTGCTCCGAGACCAACTCCTGTGTTGCGCTCTCGCTCAATTCCTGCTCTGACATCTCAGACTCTGCTGCATAAACAGTACCGCCTGCATTCATCATATATGCACCACCAAGTGCAAGCCCTGTAGCAGCGGCGCCCTTAAGCAGCTTATTCTTCGACTCAAGCTCTTTATTTTTTCCTTTCTTCTTACTCATAATTCTCTCCTTTCTATACCAACTAACTCCCATCGAACCCCTTAGAAACACAAAAAGCATCGCCAAATAGCGATGCACAAATTCCATATTCTCGCTCAATTGCATCGCAACAAGAGACGATTGCAACTGGCTACCATTTTACAGGCCCTATAGCTTTGCGTAATTACCTTTCGATAATGCTGCCCTTATCTCTATTTCTTATATTTATTATACAATATATATCGGACATTTCAAGTTTTCTGATAATAAACTTAATATTTCACAAATCGTTCACTTTGTATTTATATTCAGCCAAATCGTTAGCTCTCAAGTTTATTATTTTACAATATCACATTTTGACTGCCACTTCTACATATAGTATCTTAAAAAAAAAGAAAGACAGACCATAGGTCTGCCTCTCACATATCAATATTAGATATTATTTTTTCTTTCTTCCGAAAGGTCCCTTTTTCTTATGTTCTTCATGATGAGAACCATTGCCTGAAGCATTAAGAGAATCTCCTGAAAGCTCATCAAACTCTTTAAGTTTCTCTTTTGCATCTTTAGAAAGATTTGTAGGAACCTGAACAACTAATGTTACAAAGTGATCTCCTCGTATTTTTTCATTACGAAGAGTAGGTACACCCTTTCCTTTCAGACGAATCTTTGTATCCGTCTGTGTTCCAGGTTTTACATCATAAGCTACTTTACCATCGAGTGTATCGATAATAATCTCTCCGCCCAACGCCGCCTGAGCGTAAGACATAGGCGCTGTAGAGAAGATATCGTAATCACGACGTACAAATATCGGATGTGAAGCAACTCTAACCTCAACGAGCAGATCTCCTCTAGGTCCACCATTCTTGCCAGGTTCGCCTTTTCCACGATTTCTAATAATCTGACCATCATCAATACCAGCTGGAATAGAAACCTTGATGCGCTTCTTATTAGTAACATATCCAGAGCCATGACATGAATTACATTTTTCAATAATAACTTCACCTGCTCCACCACAGTTCGGGCAAGTAGTTACGTTCTGCATAGTACCAAAGATAGTCTGTGATGTCTGAACTACTCTACCCTGGCCACCACATTTTGGGCATTTCTGCTTTGATGTTCCAGGTTTAGCACCTGAACCATTACATGTAGGACATTCATCTTTCAGATAAATTTCAAGTTCTTTTTCACAACCGAATGCTGCTTCTTCAAAAGAAACATGTACGACTGCTCTAGTATTAGCTCCCTTCATAGGGCCATTGCTACGTCCACCTCTAGAGCCGCCTCCAAAGATATCTGAGAATCCTCCGAAGCCACCGCCAAAGATATCTGAGAAAATATCTCCGAAATCCATACCTGAGAAATCAAAGCCACCGCCGCCGGCGCCACCTTCAAAAGCAGCATGACCAAACTGGTCATATTTCGCCTTTTTCTCAGGGTCAGAAAGGACCGCATAGGCTTCTGAAGCTTCTTTGAACTTTGCTTCAGCTTCCTTATCACCCGGATTTGCATCCGGATGATATTTTTTTGCAAGCTTTCTATATGCTCTCTTTATGGTTGACTCATCAGCGTTCTTATCAACGCCTAGGACCTCATAATAGTCTCTCTTCTGTTCTGCCATCTTAATTTCCTAATCCAAATTAAACTTCTTTGAAGTCTGCATCAATGATATCGTCGTCATTTCCTGACTGACTTGAAGCATCATTTGATGTAGCGTTTGTATCAGCACCAGCATTCTGAGTAGCCTGCTGAGCTGCCTGAGCTGCTTCATACATCTTTGTAAATACCTGCTGAGCAGATGTCTGAAGTTTCTCATTTGCTGACTTGATTTCAGCTACCTGATCATCTGTGAGATCGTTGTTATCCTTGTACTTATCGAGAATATCACGAAGTGCTTTAATATCAGCTTCTACTGTTGCTTTCTCATCTGCAGAAACCTTGTCGCCTACTTCATTGAGGGCTTTCTCAGTCTGCATGCAGAATGCATCAGCTTCGTTCTTAGTCTCAATAGCTTCTTTTCTCTTCTTATCCTGAGCTTCGTACTCAGCAGCTTCCTTTACAGCCTTATCGATTTCGTCATCTGACATATTTGAACCAGCTGTAATAGTAATGTGCTGTTCTTTACCTGTTCCGAGATCCTTTGCAGATACATTTACGATACCATTTGCATCGATATCAAATGTAACTTCGATCTGAGGGATTCCCTTTGGAGCTGGAGCGATACCATCGAGTCTAAAGTGTCCGAGTGACTTATTATCCTTAGCGAACTGTCTCTCACCCTGTACTACATTGATATCTACTGCTGTCTGGTTATCCTCTGCTGTTGAGAATACCTGGCTCTTCTTTGTAGGAATTGTTGTATTTCTCTCGATAAGTCTTGTAGCAATACCACCATAAGTTTCAATTGAAAGTGAAAGTGGTGTAACATCGAGAAGGAGGATATCTGTGTTGTTCTCAGAATCTCCTGAAAGCTTACCACCCTGAACTGAAGCTCCGAGAGCTACACATTCATCTGGGTTAAGTGACTTGTTAGGCTCTTTGCCAGTAAGTTCCTGTACCTTTGCCTGTACAGCAGGGATACGTGTTGAACCACCTACGAGGAGAACCTTTGTAATATCGTTAACTGTAAGTCCAGCATCCTTAAGAGCATTCTGTACAGGAACTGCTGTACGCTCTACGAGGCTAGATGTAAGGTCATCAAACTTAGCACGGTTGAGATCCATATCGAAGTGCTTTGGACCTTCTGCTGTAGCTGTGATGAAAGGAAGGTTGATGTTTGTTGTTGTAGCAGATGAAAGCTCTTTCTTTGCTTTTTCAGCAGCTTCCTTTAATCTCTGCATAGCCATCTTATCAGATGAGAGGTCTACGCCTTCCTTTGCCTTAAACTCTGATACCATCCAGTCGATGATAGCGTTATCAAAGTCATCACCACCGAGATGTGTATCACCGTTTGTTGAAAGAACTTCGATGACACCATCACCGATTTCGATGATTGAAACGTCGAATGTACCACCACCGAGATCGTATACGAGGATCTTCTGCTCATCATCATTATCAAGACCATAAGCCAAAGCTGCAGCTGTAGGCTCGTTGATAATTCTCTTTACTTCGAGACCAGCGATCTTTCCGGCATCTTTTGTAGCCTGACGCTGTGCATCGTTAAAGTATGCAGGAACTGTAATTACAGCTTCTGAAACTGATTCACCGAGGTAGTTCTCAGCATCAGCTTTAAGCTTCTGAAGAATCATAGCTGAAATCTGCTGTGGGCTGAACTGTTTTCCATCGATATCTACATGGTAATCTTTACCCATCTCTCTCTTAATAGATGAGATTGTATGATCAGCGTTTGTAACTGCCTGACGCTTTGCAGGATCACCTACGAGACGCTCACCGTTCTTTGTAAAAGCAACGATAGATGGTGTAGTACGTGCACCTTCCTGGTTTGTAATAACTGTAGGCTTTCCACCTTCCATAACTGCTACGCAGCTGTTTGTTGTTCCTAAATCGATTCCGATAATCTTACTCATTTTAATTACCTCCAAATATTAGTTTGCAACCTTTACCATGCTATGGCGAAGGATTGTATCCTTGTACATGTAACCTTTCTGCAGCTCTTCTGCAACTTCATTCTCTCCAAAGCTGTCATCATCAATATGCATAACTGCATTATGGAAATTAGGATCAAATGTCTTTCCAACCGCTTCGATAGGAGTTACTCCCATATCTTCGAGATTCTTTATCATCATGCGATAGATTTTATCCATTCCATCCTTAAACGCTTCATCGCTTGATTCACAAGCCAGAGCTCTTTCGAAATTATCTACTATAGGAAGAATCTTCTCTATAGCATCTTTGGAACCAGAAGTGTACATCTGGCTTTTTTCTTTCTCTGTACGTTTACGATAATTCTCAAATTCAGCCATCTGACGCATCAGTCTATCTGTGAGATCATTGATTTTCTCATCTTTAGGATCCTTCTTCTGCTCTTTAGAAGACTCCTCAACTTCTGCTTCTTCAGATACTTCCTTAGATGACTCTGTAGTCTCAACTGTTTCAGCATTTTCTGCTGTTTCGGAAGGTCTCTCTACTACTTTGTCTTCCTCTTTGATTGTATCTTCTACGTCTTTCTTTGTTTTTCCTGCCAAGACTCGATTACCACCTTTCTACTGCAAATCATCTTCTTCCGAACGCTTAAGTGTAGACTCAAGCTGATTCTTTAGATTAGACAGGTTACTCATCACGTTTTTATAATCCATACGTTTTGGTCCGATGATACCTATCGTTCCTTTCACCCCATCTCCTAAATCATAAGTAGCTGTTACCAGGCTACAATCTTTAAGATTCTTTGATGGAGCTTCATCTCCTATATAAACCTGAAGTCCTGTGCCGCTCTTCTCTGAATCCATCTGAACTTCATTGATAAGCTCTGCCAGGTCCTCCTTATCTTCAAAACTGTCTAGAAACTCGCTAGCTCTCTGTGAGTCTGCCAGTTCCGGATACTTAAAGATGTTTGTCGCACCACTGGTGTAAATTTCCAAATCATCTTCTGAAATCGTATCAGCGATGGTATTTAAAACTTCTTCTACAACTGAATCAAACTCACCAGCTGCTCCTTTAATCTTTGAAATCAGCCCGATATTTATCTCCTGAAGAGTTAAACCATTTAGATGAGTATTAAGCAACATATTCAGTCGCAACATTTCCTCGTTGTTTAAACCGCTTGATTTTGGAATCATACGATTTCGAACTACATTTCCTTCCATAACTACTACCAGAAGAATATGCTTATCATCCACATATGAAAGCTGAATAAACTTAACACGATTCTTTGTAATAGATGGTGCAGAAATCATCGTAGGTAGCTGCGTCGTCTTTGCTACATATGAAACCAACTGCTTGAAGATTTTCTCCATACGTTCAGTCTGGTTTAACATCACTTCTTTAACTTCTGATACCTCGCGGTCTTTCTCGAGCATCAGCTTGTCTACATAGAAGCGATAACCCTTATCTGTAGGAATACGCCCTGCAGATGTATGAGGTGATGTGATATAACCTAAATCTTCCAAATCCGACATTTCATTTCTAATAGTCGCTGAAGACAGGTTTAAATCTGTTCCTTTTGAAATCGTTCTGGATCCAACAGGCTCACCTGTTTCGAGGTAGTTCTTTATGACTGCATATAGTATAGCTTGTTTTCTCTCATTAAGATCTTCCATATACTTTCCCTCTTAAGTCACCTCTATTTCATTTGTTAGCACTCATTTATTTGGAGTGCTAATACCTTACGAGAATAATTTAGCACCGTATAGTTTTTTTGTCAACAAAAAAGATGCTGTAAATTTACAGCATCTCATTCTAATCCAGCAAAAACTCTGCCAGCACAATATTTGAAACGTCCATCCCTCTCTTCGTCAGATAGAAACGCCCTGCTTCTTCCACCAATAATTCTTTATCTTTTAGGTTTCGGATTACATCTCCATATACAGAATCAACTGTTAGTTCAAAGTAATTCTCAAAATCCACTCTTAAGACTCCAGCCTTCTTTCGAAGTCCGAGGAAAAAGAATTCCTCCATAGCTTCTTTTTTCGACAAAGTATGCACATCAACAGCCGGCGGAATAATCTCGTCTCCTAGCAGCATATCCATATATTTAAAAATATCCCGCTCATTTGACCAGCGTGTTTCTTCTATTAAAGAAGCAGCTCCAATTCCAACTCCGAGATACGGAACTCTATCCCAATATCCAATATTATGTCTGCACTCTCTACCCAATCGCGCGAAGTTCGAAACTTCATATTGAATAAATCCGTGTTTGGTCAAGAAATTCTCCACGAGATTAGTGAGTGCCTCTTCTTCCTCTTCACTCGGAAGGAATTCAGTCTTTAGACCCGCCTCACGCTTCTCAATATCAGAATGATAGTTCTCGTAAAAATTCGTTCCAGGCTCAATAATCAGATCATAAGCTGAGATATGTTCAGGTCTAAGCATATAAACAGAGCTTAAAGTCTTCTGAAGTTTCTCAGGCGTCTGACCGGGTAAACCAGTCATAATATCTACATTAATATTATTAAAACCCGCTTTTCTGGCATTCTCAAAAGTACGCAAGAAATCATTATAATCATGTACACGACCGAGGAGTTTTAACTCATCCTCATTTACTGACTGCAAACCGATACTGATACGGTTTATCCCAGCCTCTCTATACTTATATAAAGCTTCTAAAGTAGCGGTCTTAGGATTGCACTCAATAGTAACTTCACAGTCATCTGTAAGCCTATACGCGCCACGAACTATATCCATAACAGATATCATTTTATCTGCTTCTAAAAAAGTCGGTGTACCGCCTCCTATAAATACACTAGTGACAGGAGTATCTCTAAATCTGTCAGCATAATATAAAAGCTCTCGTTCGAGAGCTTTTGTATAGCGACTTCTTTCAGACTCCGTTGAAGTGTGTGAGAGAAAATCGCAGTAATTACATTTTTTTACGCAAAAAGGAATATGAATATATAGTTCCATTTTACTCCTCATCCAGTTTAAGTATGCTCATGAAGGCTTCCTGTGGAATTTCGACAGAACCGATCTGTCTCATTCTCTTCTTTCCTTCTTTCTGCTTCTCCAGAAGTTTCTTCTTTCTGGAAATATCGCCACCATAACATTTTGCAAGTACGTCTTTACGATAAGCCTTTACTGTTTCTCTGGCGATAACCTTTGCTCCGACAGCAGCCTGAATAGGTATATCAAAGAGCTGTCTAGGAATAGTAGTCTTCAGTTTCTCACAGAACTTACGTCCCTTTGCATAAGCAGAATCTGCAAATACGATAAATGAAAGCGCATCTACTACTTCCTTATTAATCAAAATATCGAGCTTCTGAAGTTCACTGCGTCTGTATTCTTTGAATTCGTAATCAAGCGATGCATAACCTCTGGAACGAGATTTAAGAGCATCAAAGAAATCATAGATAATCTCATTTAATGGGAGTACATATTTCAGTACAGCTCTGTTCTCTTCGATGTATTCCATACTGATATACTCACCACGACGTTCCTGACAGAGATCCATAATAGAACCGATGAATTCTGATGTAACCATAATCTCGGCATCTACTACAGGCTCTTCCATATATTCGATTTCAGCCGGATCAGGAAGGTTTGATGGATTAGTAAGTTCGATTACTTCACCGTCAGTCTTATGAACCTTGTAGATAACACCTGGAGCTGTAGTTACGAGATCCAGATCATACTCTCTTTCTAATCGTTCCTGAATTACATCGAGATGGAGAAGTCCGAGGAATCCGCATCTGAATCCAAAACCGAGAGCTGCAGATGTCTCTGGCTCAAACTGAAGCGCAGCATCATTAAGCTGTAATTTTTCGAGCGCATCTCTTAAATCAGGATACTTAGCAGAATCAGCCGGATACATACCGCAGTAAACCATAGGATTTACTTTCTTATAACCCGGAAGTGCTTCTGCAGCAGGATTTGATTTAAGTGTAACCGTATCACCTACTCGCGCATCACGAATGTTTTTAATGCCGGCAGCGATATAGCCTACCATACCGGCGCTTAGCTCTTCACATGGAATCATACGACCTGCACCGAAATATCCTACTTCGATGGCTAAATCTTCTGCACCAGAAGCCATAAAGTGAATCATATCACCGGCTTTTACTGTACCATCAAAGATACGAACGAAAGCGATGACACCTTTATATGGATCATAGAAGGAGTCAAAGATCAAGCCTTTAAGAGGAGCCTTTGAATCTCCTGTAGGAGCAGGCAAATCAGTAATGATTTTTTCCAGAACCTCCTCGACATTCAAACCTGTCTTTGCAGAAATACGTGGAGCATCCATAGCTTCGATACCGATAATATTTTCAATCTCTTCAGCAACTCTATCCGGCATAGCACTAGGCAGATCGACTTTGTTTATAACCGGCAACACCTCGAGATTAGAATCTATAGCAAGGTATACATTGGCCAAAGTCTGTGCTTCTACACCCTGTGTCGCATCTACAACGAGGACAGCACCATCACAGGCTGCCAGACTTCTGGAAACCTCATAATTAAAATCGACATGACCCGGTGTATCTATCAAGTTAAAAATATACTCTTCACCATTCTTTGCAGTATAAATCAGACGAACCGCCTGTGATTTAATAGTGATTCCTCTCTCTCGTTCGAGATCCATATTATCGAGAACCTGATTCTGCATCTCACGTTCTGTAAGAGTACCCGTCTTCTCAATCATACGATCTGCCAGAGTAGATTTACCATGATCAATATGTGCTACGATACTAAAATTTCTAATATGTGACTGATCCAAATTTAAGCTCCTTCACTTTTATTTTTTCCAATACATAAACGAAATATTTATTTATGCATCTGATTATTATCTTTATAATTTGGTATAATAATCTGAGCAAACGAAACGGAGTAAATATGTTTAAACGTATTCTCGCTAGGCTTGGAGCGCTAGCACTTATCTTAAACCTAACCTGTGTAGGGTGTTCAAAACAGAATACTGAAATTTCAAAGAGTGGCACTTACTTCGATACTGTAATCACTATTACCTTGTACGAAGATTCGCCTAAGATACTCGATGGCTGTTTCGCCCTCGCTCAAAAATACGACAACTATTTTAGCACAACTACCCCCTCTTCGGATATAGCAAAAATCAATTCTCATGCAGGAGAATTTGTAACAGTACACGCTGAAACGAGAAAGCTCATCGAGAAGAGTCTCTACTATTCCGAGATTACTGATGGAAATTTCGATATCACAGTCGGACATCTATCTGATTTATGGAAAAAAGCTATAAAGACACACACTGTTCCAAATCCGTCAGCTATCCAAAGAGCCAAGTCTAGCGTAGACTATCGAAAGATTGAAATCTCCGGAGACAAAATAAAGATAGCTTCCGATCAGGCTCTCGATTTAGGCGGTATCGCAAAGGGATACATCGCAGACCGTATCAAAGAATATCTGAATTCTCAGGGTATAAAGAGCGGCCTTATAAATCTCGGCGGAAATATTTACGCCATGTCGAAAAAACCAAACGGCGAAAGCTATACTATTGGAATAAAGAAACCTTTTACCAATACAAATGAAGCATTCGATTCTGTCACTGTTACAAACACCTCAGTGGTAACCAGCGGAAATTATGAACGATACTTTAAACAAAATGATACAATTTACCATCATATTATTGATTTAAAAACAGGATACCCATGTCAGAATGACTTAAATTCTGTTACTATAATTAGCGACAAAAGTATCGATGGAGATGCCTTATCGACATCACTTTTTCTACTAGGAGAAAAAGATTCTCAAAAGGTAATCGATCATTTTAAGAATCTGGAAGTCAGGTTTATAAACAAAGATAATCAGGAAAGTATACTTCGCTCGAGGTAATCTTTTTTCAAAAGCGAGTATGAAACATATAAAACGGAGGAATCATGCATCCTATAGACAACGACATCAAGTCTAACGATTTCAAACAGATATATCTATTATACGGCGAAGAAGGATATCTGCGACGCACATATAAGAACAAGTTGAAAAACGCGCTCGTAAATCCAGGCGACACCATGAATTTCACAACTTATGATCCGGACAATATTGACATAAAAACATTGGTGGAACTCGCAAATACTATGCCACTCTTCGCCGAACACCGTGTAATCATCTGTGACAGATGCGGACTTTTTTCAAAATCAAATGAAGAACTGGCGACCTACCTAAAGGCTCCAAACGAGACAACAGTCTTAATCTGCCTAGAAGAATCAGTCGACAAACGAACTAATACCTATAAAGCCGCAAAAGCAAACGGTCAGCTTATCGAGTGTTCTCTTCCAAAGGACAAAACCGAAGCCGAACGTGAAATATCTGCATGGATTGGAAACCGTCTCAAAAAGGCAGGAAAGAAAATACAGCGAGAAGCCTGGACAGAATTCTACATAAGAACCAGCGCTTCGATGGATATGATGGATACAGAGTTTGAAAAGCTTATCAATTATATCGGTGAACGTGAAACCATTACTGTCGATGATGTACGCGAAATCTGCAGCGGTTTCGTCGAAGATAAAATCTTTGAAATGATAAATGCACTTAGCTCAAAGAACGTCGAAGGAGTTATGGCTTGTTACCACTCTCTTCTGGAAGCTCGTGAAGAACCGATAAAGATACTTCGAATCATACAGTCACAGTTTTCAAAGATACTCATTGCCAAAAACATGGCCGCACTTCGATATTCAAAGAAAGACATTGCTTCTTCATCCGGAATCAACATCTACTTTGTAGACCGAACTTTGAACATGTCCAGAAACTTCACCGAAGAAGAAATTCTGTCTTTTATAGAAGAAATAAATGATTTAGATCAACAGATGAAATCCACTCTCACAAAGACTGAACAAAAATCCAGTGCTATTGAGATGTTGTTATTAAAGCATATGTAATAAAAAAAACCGGAGACTGCAAACTGCAATCTCCGGTTATATTTTTTAACTAATTAATATCTCAATTCTTGAGAAGCAAATTACATTGCATCTACAAGCTTTGTAAGACGAGATACTTTTCTAGCTGCATTGTTCTTGTGGTAGATACCCTTGTTAGAAGCTTTTGCGATAGCACCGATAGCAACTGAAAGAGCTGCCTTAGCGTCTTCCTTGTTACCAGCAGCAACTGCTGTCTCTACGTTCTTGATGTAAGTCTTTACTCCAGAACGGATGCTCTTATTTCTTTCATACTTCTTCTTGTTTACAAGAACTCTCTTTTTAGCTGACTTAATATTTGCCAAAGCTGTCCACCTCCATGGTTTATTTCACTATATTCCATTCCGTATCGGAATAGGACACGGACAATCCGATGCGGCATACAACTGATATAATAATCTCTACCACATGTGTTTGTCAAGTGTGAATTCATCAGATTAGGGGATATTTTTCAATATTTCCTCACCTCTTCCACCACATTCTCCCATCATCAAATCCGATACTGATCTGACCATGGTCAATCGTACAAACATGCTTGTAATGAAGCTTGTCCATGCGTGATAACGCCCTCTTCCCCGGATGTCCGTATCGATTACGCTTTCCGGCTGAAATGATAATCATATCCGGTGAAACACGTCTTAGAAAAGGCTCAGAGTTTGAAAGATTCGAGCCATGATGACAAGCTTTTAATAAATTCACTTCGCTAAATCTGTCGAGAAGCTTCTCTTCCATCTCCGCTGACAAATCTCCCGTAAACAAGCCACTAAAACCCTCTCCGTCACAAAGTACAAAAGTAAGACTGTAATCATTTACATCATCCGATGCCATTCCCTCATCTGGAGAAATCACCTCTATCGAAGCTGAATCACTCATTTCAAGTTTATCTCCTGCTTTAACCAGTCGTATCTTCGTATGATTCTTAGCTGCAAGAGTCTCTATTTCCCTAAAGTTTTCAGTTTCATATATTTGCTTAGATGTAACTATCTCACCTATCGAAAAGCCTCTTTCCAGTTCATATATCAGTCCGGAAATATGATCTTCATCTGTATGTGTCACAAACCATTCATCGATATCAGTTATCCGATGTGATTTAAAATATGGATCTAAGGTAAACTTGCCTAAATCCTCACCGGATTCAGATGTATTACCTCCGTCCAAAAAGAAGTCCATTCCTCGCCCCATTGAAATATGTATGCCATCGCCCTGACCTACATAGAGCATGTTAACGGACTTTCCCCGCCCCGGAGATATCAGCAGCATTCCTATAAGTACACAAACTGACAGTTTATGCACTCTCTCGGAGAACCTGAAATAATCCGAAAATATGATGATTAGCATCGCATAATACGAAAAAATCCATATATCACTCGGCTTACCGGTAATCACATGATAAAAAGGCAGCCTCGTAAGCATGTCCGAAAACATCTCAAAGCCATAGATTATAGCATGACAAACCATAAATAGAACGGAAGAAACAATCATCTCACCGATCATCGAAAGAAATGAGCCGAATAAAGCGCATATTAGCAGCACCGGAAAAAGAGGCATCAGAATCACATTTGCTATGCAAGAATAAGTCGGAATCTCATAGAACAGAAAGCTTATAATCGGAACCGACCATAACTGGATTAAGAATACCATCAATACATATATGCGAATTCTGTCCTTTGTATTCAGTCGATATGTATCCACTCCTGAATTCTTATGTTTCAGATTCCATACTCTGCGCTTTGCTGTTTTAATACGAACAGCAGCCGGATAAGCAATATAAATAACTCCAAACATAATTCCGAAAGAAAGCTGAAACGATGAATTCATCGCAATATAAGGATTCCTGATCACCATCGCATAAGCTATGAACGCTAGCGCAGATACACTGTCATACGACATTCCCAGATACTGAGCCAATGTCATCAACATAAAACACGCTATAGCCCGAACAGCAGAAATCGAATTTCCACACAGATTCCCATAGAGAAGCGCGACTGCAACAGAGACTATCATCGACCTTTTGAAACTATATCTCCTCTTTCTCAGGAAACCATATAGACTTCTCGAAACAACTGAAACATGTGTCCCTGAAATAGATAGCAGAGATATTATGCCCGCCAGACGAAAAAGTTCCTTTACAATCTCATCTCCATCACTCTTGTTTCCGATGCACATTTGCGAAACCAGAGAGCCCTCTTCTCTCGGAAGATTCCGACTGAATTCGTCATTCATCTTCTGTCCAAGTGAATACATCATCCTGCCAAAGCTAAAGCCACCTGAATTCTTTCTACAAACCAGTGGATTAAACATCTTAAAATAAATACCCTGGCCATAGAGATTGTCTCTTTCAGAATAACCTCCATCATTCATAGCAGGTTCTAAACAGCTGACTTCGCCAGAGAAAACAACTGAATCTCCAACACAAAAATTCCTACGCTGCTCAATCTCTATATTCTTCTCATATTTTCCAATTGTCCCACGGTTCCCAGCCGACTTAATATAGATATATCCCTTTGTTTTACGAAAAACAGAGTTAAAGTGATTCGAAGACTTTACTCGGATCAAAACTCTATCATTCTTCTCTCGTTCTTCAATATTTAAAACAGTTCCTGTGATTTCCAGATTTGGTTTCCGTCGGATATCCTGCTCTATATTCTCTATAAAATTCAAATTATGGTTAGTTCTAGCGATAGCAAATACGATATTGCACAGAATTAATATTAATAGATAGAATTTCATTCTAAGCTTAGTCGCATCGTATATATTTTTTATACCCCATACGATGAGAGCTAAGCCCAGAACGATATAGATTGTCTTCCCCGTAATACCTAATAAAACAAAATCCAGAAACACCAGAAACGAATACCCCAAAATTCGCTTCATTTTTTCTCCTACTATTATATAAAGTCATAGTCTTTCTTTACCTTTTCTATAGGTTTGACTATGCTATTTTAAGATACTGTGGATTGGTGTTTTTCTCCTACCACTTGATGGTTTAAATAAGGCTCCAACCACAGTCTCTTTGTTTATTTGTTAATCAGTTAGTTACCGCATGACGGTTTATCAAGAAGTAGGTTACGATTGCAAGGAGCCCTGTGGATCTTAAAACAGTATCAATACTATCTTAAGGAGGTCCTATATGATTTTTGTAGGAATTGATGTCGCCAAAGATAAGCATGATTGCTTTATCACAAACTCTGATGGAGAAGTTCTTTTTAAGCCCTTCACCATCACCAACAACTTCGATGGGTTCGATGAACTTTATCAGAAAATAGAATCCGTTATGGAAGATGTTTCTAAAGTAAAAGTAGGGCTAGAAGCCACTGGACACTATAGTTACAATCTTCTCGGATATCTCCTACTTATTCATATCCACCTTGTTTAAAATTATTGATTCATCCGGTAGATACAATGCATCCTCACTGGATGCAGTATCTTTTTCAAGATTCAGATTCTTTCCCTCTACAGAAATCTGTACGCGCTTTACTCGCGTAAGCTGACATAGAGAATCTACAATAGCATATACCTTTAATTTCAACATTTCATCTGAAACTCCGTCAGTAAAAGCGGAAGCCAGATTCAAATAACAAACACCATCTGCTACATAAATATTCAGTACAGAAGTATTTGATGACAAAGCCGGCATCGCTTCCTTTGTACTAGGTATATCTGACAGATAACGCATAACCACACGCTCTAGCGACATGTTGCTCGCATAAGAAACGTTTCTCTTCTCGTAAAACAGGCCGTCTCCCTTTGTACTAGGATAAAACAGATTCAAAGAAGCCTTCTGAGACATAGAATCATTTCCAGTAAGACTGAGTACAAAGGAATCTTCATCCATCGCTCCCACCGGATTCATCTCATTCTCGAGACGAAGCGGTTCATGCTCTACTTCAAAAGAAACATCATTTACTCCTGCAACCTGAAGCAAAGTAAGCACTATACATGCTCTTCTAAGAAGCTCCTCCACTCCTTCCATATTCTCATAAGTTCTATCAAAGGAAAGAGTCAGACTTCCCGTATTAGAATCAAATTTAAAATCCTGAAATTTGATCTTTGTACTAAGCGGACGTATCATATCACCACTCGAAGCCGGTTTCTTCATGAGGTCTATATACTCTTTAATCTGATCCTCAGCATATCTGCTTTTAAGCTTAACTTCTTCTCTAACTACTCCGTTATTGTTCTCATTCAAGTCATAAACAACAGCCGCATTTAGATTCTCTGAATTTCTAGAACAACCAGTGAGCGCCAGATTCACAACAAATATAAATGCCAGGAGACAAGCAATTCTTTTTTTCATCATTTATCTCCTTTCGATACGAAATTCAATGGTAGACGTACATCAAATATAGTTCCTCTATCCAATATAGACGTAACTCTGATTTCACCGCCATGAAGAGCGATGATTTCCTGTACGATGGCGAGTCCCAAACCAGTTCCGCCTATTTCTCTCGAATGAGATTTATCTACTCGATAGAATCTCTCAAATATATGTGGAATCGAATCATCCGGAATTCCCATTCCGGAGTCTTCGACCTTTATGTACGCATAACTCTTATCTGAATTAAGGGTAACATGTACATATCCATCTTCTTTGTTGTATTTGATACCATTCTCAACCAGATTCATGATTGCAAGAGAAAGCTTTACTTCATCAGCTTCCAGAATAACCGGTCGGAAACTCTCCATAACGAGCTCGACATTCTGTTTTTCCGCAAGCGGGCGCAGTCTCTTTAAGAGGTTCTCAATCATATCATTTAGAGAAATAGATTCAATATTTAAAGCAGCACCTGTACGATCCAGCTTTACTAAAGATAACAAATCATTAATAATCTGAGTCTCTCTATCGATTTCAGCTGTGATATCTGTCATGAATTCTTTGTACATCTCAATCGGTGCACCTTCAAATGAATTCAACGAATCCGCCAGAACCTTTATCGATGCAAGCGGAGTCTTTAATTCATGAGACACATTCGAAACGAAAGCTTCACGAGACTCTTCAACAGTGTCCGCCTTCTCTCTAAACTTATCAAATTCTTCCGAAATATCCTGATTCTCAGTAAACAGAGGATGATATTCATGTGCTGTTCCCGTCTCTCTTAGGTCATGAATACGTTCAGCGAACTTCTCCATCGGACGTGAATACTTTCTTGATAAAAAAAGTGCCAACGCAAACGAAAGTATGCCTAATACCACGCACACTTCCAATAGAATATTTCTAATAAAGACAGCTTCCTGCTTAATATCATTTGTAGCTCTGGTAATAATCAGTATTCCATCTACCGGAGATACTGATTCTTTTGCCATCTGTTCACCATTTTTACTTGTACTTTGAGTATTGTGTTGTAGAGAATAAATCGGGACAGCAACGATTACAACTTCGTTTTCATCATCTGTAAAGATAGCCGGATTTCCCTTTAATGCAGAAACAGCATTCTCCCACAGCATTATCTTGTTTTCATCAACGCCATAGGTATCTTTAACCACTTTTAGAGACGAGTCAGTTACGACGATACGTCCAGAATAGGCATTTCCGAGAGCTACTAATTCTGCATTAATAAACTCAACATTTGGATTCTCGATATAGCCTGTAGTCCTAATCTGGTTCGTCAGCAGCTGAGCCTGAGACTGTATCATAGTAACATTTCGGTCGATGGTCCTGTTCATATATAAAGGCACAGCAAAAATACTGATACCAATAACCGGTACCATCGTACACAAGAAAATGATTACAAATATTCGAAACTTTAAACTATGAAATAAACGTTTCAAGACAGATACTTCCTAATACTACATTAAACTCTATAGAAATAACCCATGCCCCACTTTGTGTGGATATAACGAGGCTCTCCAGGATTCGTTTCAATTTTCTCACGCAATCTACGAATATGAACATCTACTGTTCTGGCATCGCCCGGATAATCATTTCCCCATACTGTCTGAAGCAATTCATCACGGCTAAACACCTTTCCAGGATTCTTCAGGAAGATGTATACCATATCAAATTCTTTGCTTGTAAGATTGATTTCACGATTCTTAATAGAACATCTACGATTTTCGAGATTTAATACGAAATCACCACTATTAATAACTGAATCAGAATTTGTATCATTCTTCTCCGGAGCCATACGACGCATGATAGCTTTAATACGTGCCTTTACCTCTAAGATGTTAAAAGGTTTTGTAATATAATCATCTGCTCCGTACTCGAGACCGAGAATCTTGTCCATATCTTCAGACTTCGCAGTCAACATGATTACAGGCACTTTGCTGGTTTCACGAATCTTCTGTAGAACCTCAAAACCATCCATCTTTGGAAGCATCACATCGAGAAGTATCATATCGTATTCGTTCTGCATAGCGAGATCATATGCTTCCTGTCCATCATATGCACAATCCACATCCATCTCATCCTGTTCTAAACTAAATTTGATTCCTTTAACAATCAGCTTTTCATCGTCTACGACTAATACTCTCTTTGACATCTTCTAATCCACCTTAATCAGATTCTCTAGTTTCGAATAAACCCCTTGCTTAATCCCCGGTATCTTCATGAGATCCTTTTTATCTTTGAAGCGACCATGTTCTTCTCTGTATTTTATTATACTTTCAGCCTTTGACTTACCTACACCCGGCAAGGTCATAAGTTCATCAGCTGAAGCAGTATTCAGATTTATATATTTTTCATCACCCTGCCCGTCATCACTTTGTTGTCTAGTCTCATATTCGTTCTGGGAAAAAATATAAATCTTTTGTCCATCTTCCAGTAATTCTGCCTGATTCAAATCTTGAATCGAAGCATCTTCTCGCAGTCCCCCAGCAGATTTTATCGCCTGATATACCCGAGATCCAGACTTTAATCTATATACCCCGGGCTTTAGAACTGCGCCTTCGACGTCTATGTATATATCACCAGACGTCTTCTTCACCGAATCTTTCTGCACATTATTTTTCTCATGTGCATCACCGGTCTTTGTCTCGATATATGATTTACGTTTACAACCGTAGGCACAAATCGAGATACATAAAAACAAAACCAGAATAAATCCGGTTTTGTTTACATTATTTAGATGTAACATAAACCTCCTGTTTCGAGGTCAATTCTGTCTGTAACAATTCTATCAAATATTACAAAAGTTACAACTGTTTTTTACACCTATTCTTATGATTCCAAAAACTCTATCTGTTCCTTTAAAATCTCAGGAATTTCCAAACCTTCATGCTCGAGTTTCTTGGTAATATTTGCTATCGGACGTAACTTCTCATTCGTCTTTGTTTCATATTTGTTAAGTTCATTCTGATACATAGGAATGCTCTTTAACTTCTCTCTATATTCCTTTGAGAAAGGACAATATGTAAAGAGAATTCTTCTGGAAACCTTGTTCATCATAGGGCTTCCGTTGCTCTCAGAATTCATATAAACCGTATAATCTGCTACGAATTCTCTACGCAGGTTGCTTCCGGCCTTCTGAATCTGTTTCTTTATCTTTTCCTTCTGCTCAGCGTTTAACTCACGATTCTTTCTGTAGAACTGAATATAATCATTATATTCAGAAGTAAGAGATAAATCTTTTAAATCATTCCAATGAACACCCTGTTCAGTCTTTGTGATTTCCCAACGGTACTCACCACAGAGTGCAACCATACTCTTCATCAGATCTTCTACCAAAAAGATAGGGGAAAGCATTCTCGCATGTGAATCTCTCCTCTTTCCTTCGATTTCCTGCCAGAGCGCTGGTCTGGTTCCCACATTCGGGAACAAAATGATACGAGGTAATACTTCTTTCGCAATAGAAAGATTCTTTATTTCCAAATCTGGATTTGAATATTCTGTTTCTCTTCTAAACAGATACTTGTCTATGCCTTTGATACGATTAATAATCTCGTTCACTCTTTCAATAGACATAAAGCCTTTTTCCAGGTCCATCATACAATTTACACTGTCGAAGAAAGGCTGATAAGAACTGATACGTCCAAAAGTCATACGGTTTCCTGACTTAAAGAGGTTATTCAGCTCATAACGGAACTTCTCTTTCGTATCCTTCTGAAAACGCGCATATTCTTCATCTGTGATATCACCATGCATATGCTGCTCACGAAGAAACGCCTCAAAGTCCTGTTCAAATTCATTACGTGATGGCTGTACTACGCCATCCATAATCATATTAAACCACTGATAAATCGTACATACTCTATTCTCAGGATCAGGTTTGTATGTCTGCATGAGACGGTACAATCTCTCCGTATTCTCAGCACCTGCCATCTCCTCATCAAAGAATCCATACAGCAGGAACATCATAACTTCGGCTGGAGTTTCTGAAGGATTAGCTCTGTTCTTCAGGAAACAATTCTCATAGATTATAAAGAAAGAATCTATAAGCTTCTTTCTAATACGTCGAATAGGGTCTGTAGTATTTCTACGATCCGGAAGAGCCTTATACTCTTCAATGGTATTCTTTATCTCTACCATCTTCTCGCCTTCGATATCACTATAGGCAAGGATAGTATCCATAGCATTTGTAATAAGTGGAACTTCGCCGTTTTCGTCTACCACTCCTGGCATACTATTTCTAACAGCATTCAGTTTTACATTTACAAGTTCCATTTCTGCATTAAATGCACCGGATTTCTCTATCATTTCTAATTTGAATTCTTTCAGATTGAGAATCGCTTCATCTATTCCCTTCTTAATCTCATTCATCTGAAAAATAACACCAATAGAAATAGATGGATTTATAGCATAATAACGAGCCGCAATAGTTTTTTCATTCTCCTGAAGAGCTTCCAGATAATCCAGCTGCCAGTCAGCGAGCAAACTGTCTCTCTCTGGAGATTCCATTGATTCCAACTCAGAAAAAGATTTCTGCTCTACCCCTGCCTTCTTACAGACGATAGGATAGTCAGAAAGTTCAGAAGTAAGCCTTTCATACTCACCATGAACATCATTAAAGAAACTGTCATATGCATAATAAGCATTTAATGTATTCTGCACAGATTTCACTGTAAGCATCGGAGCAATCTTTGCATTTGTCTCAATAATCTTCTGTAAACTCTCACTGCCTTCATATGGATAGGCATAAATCGCGCCATCTGTTCCGGCAATATATTCATATTTATATTTTTCACCAGCAGTTTCTGACAAGCCAATGATAGAACCCTGTGTAAACGTCATCGTCTGGTTACCAAAAGAAACAGTAACATGTCCTTTCAATACCAACTCTGCAGTCGTTACATCCTGCTCTGTCGAATGTATAATTTGCCCTTTTTTAAAGTTAACTAAAGCCATATTGTTCTATCTCCTAGCCTTAAATTTAGCCATAATAATCTGATTATCATTATAAATGACAGTTTTCGAATTAGCAATTTATTTACAGGAATCAGTGAGGCAAGCAATATTTCTCGATGATATACGAAACCCCATCGTTATCATTTAATGGAGCTATTACATCTGCCCACTCCTTTGTCTCATCCTGACCATTTTCCATGGCTACAGATAGACCGGCATATCTCATCATAGGAATATCATTATAACCATCTCCACAAGCTATGAGATGTTTTCTATCTATTCCAAGCTTGGAGAGAAGAAACTCCAGAGATGAAGCTTTTTCAATCCCCTTTGGAGTAATCTCCATAAAAAACGGTTCTGAGAAGAATACATTCACCGCTCCCTGAAGTTTTTCATTTAATTCTGCTTCCACTTCTCGCAGAATCTTATGATCACCTACACATAAAAACTTCACAGGTGGATCCGCTTTTGCTACCTCATCCAGAGGATAAACCTGTTTTATAGGAATATTATTAATCTTTGCCTCAAGCTGTACATACTGATTATTTTCATCGGTTGTAATAATTCCATCTGCATCGTAAGTAAGAGCAGTAACTCCATATTTGTTTGCAGTATGTACAATCGTCTTATAGTGCTCTTCTGGAACAGTTTCTCTTCGCAGCACTTCTCCATCAGCACAATTCATAATCATACCGCCATTATAAGAAAGCAAATATCCACCATACTCTTCTAGTTTCAATTTATGAGCTATACGTTTCATCCCCGGAATCGGTCTTCCTGATGCGAGAATAACTTGAACACCAGCTTCACAAGCTTTCTGGATAGCCTCACGATTCTTCTTACTAACTTCCTTATCGCTATTCAGAAGGGTTCCATCTAAATCCAACGCAATTGCTCTATATTCCATATTATACCTAACTTTCTAAACTAACTCTCACGTATAACGCATGTTACACATAATATTGCAAATCCACATTATAAGCAAGATAAGAATATTAAAAAAAGTTCCAACTGTGAATAGAACTCACAATTGGAACTTTAATAAATATATAAAGATATAATATCAGGATTCTCTGTTTATTGCACTAAGTATCGTAGCACCTACCCAAGTATCATCTGAAATCAGTCTCATTCTACGAGACATAGTCTTGTTCAAACGAGCAACATCATCTTCATAGCCTTGTTTCTTACATTCGAAATAGCCATAGAGATCGAGCTGATCGAATAAATCCGGGAACTCATTCATATCAACTACTGCCTCTGGGCCAAGTGTCCTCATAATACTCTCGCATTCATTTACATGCTCCACACTTCCCATGTACCAGACATTAATATTCTGGCTTTTAATAACTCCCGTCTTGAAATCTTTACTTGTCATGTTTTTCCCCCTTTGAAACCAAAACAGTCCATATTTAAAAAAATATTAATAATTAAAAATTATCGATAATCCTATTAACCAAAGATACGACCTAACAATCCTTTGTTCTCAACTTCTTCACTGTTGATTTCAAGCATCTTATAACCTGTTTCTTCAATAGCTGACTTCAAAGCAGCCTCATCCGGCAGATTTTCTGATACAAAAGTGCTCTCTCCCTTTGAATGTGAGCTTGATACCTTTTTCGCATCAGGAACTATCTTTCTAATCACATCATTAACATGTGCTTCACACATAGAGCACATCATTCCATCAATCTTAAGAATATTCTTAAACATATTTACCTCTTTCTAATCTTCTGATACATACTTACCATCGAAAGTCTCCGCAACTTTCTCCAAAAGTTCTCTAATCTTTAAATGCTGAGGACAGACTTTTTCACACTTTCCGCATTTTATACAGTCTGACGCTCTGCCATTATCACTTCCTACCACAATTTCATTATAGTAAAAAGATGAATTCCAGTCATGGAATGCCTCATATCTGTTTAACGAGGAAAACATATCTGGAATACGAATGTTCTTAGGGCATTTGTTTTCTTCAATACAGTATTTACATGAAGTACATGGAATCAGATTTAATCCGTCGAATACAGCTTTTACCTTTGCAACTGCTTCAAATTCTTCAGGCGACAACGGCTTAAAATCCTTCATGGATTTAATATTATCCTCCATCTGTTCCAGATTACTCATTCCCGAAAGGACTACAGCCATATTTTTAAAGCTTCCTGCAAATCTTACCGCGTAGCTGGCATTGCTTCCGCCATTCAATGCTCGAAGTATATCATCCGCTTCCTGAGGAAGATTTACGAGTCGCCCGCCCTTTACCGGTTCCATAACAAGCACAGGCTTATCGTGCTTTTCACAGACCTCATATACTTTTCTCGACTCAACAGAAGTATCCTCATAATCGAGATAATTAAACTGAATCTGTACAAATTCCACCTCAGGATACTCTGTCAAAATCTGATCTAATACTTCTGCTTTATCATGGAAAGAAAGGCCTACATGACGTATCTTTCCTTCGGCTTTAAGCTGAAAAGCAGTTTCATATGCATTGCATGCCTTAAACTTCTTAAAATTATCTCTGTTCTGCGCATGCATGAGATAGAAATCGAGATAATCAACCCCGAGTATATCTAACTGACTTTGAAAGAAAGGCCTGATATCCGCTTCCTTCTTAAAAAAAGAATCTGTAAGCTTGTCAGTAAGTATATATTTGTCTCTGGAATATTTCGTAGTCAGGCAATCATGGATAGCAACCTCAGACTTTCCGCTGATATAACCATGCGCTGTATCAAAATAATTAAAGCCAGCATCTAAAAAAGCTTTTATCATCCTTTCAAATTCAGGATAATCCACGTCTTCTCCCACCATCGGTAGACGCATACAACCAAATGCCAGATTACCGTTTACTTCCGGGAAAAATCTGTTCTGCTCCATATTTTTTCCTCCCTCAACCCTTAATATACATTCTCAACATATATACTATACTCCATCTCAACACTAAATTGCATCAAATATAATTATAAATTCTTTTTATACACAGATTTTAATTGCAAATAGCTTTAAACTGAATTAAACTTTTAACGTAATAGTTCATTACATAAAGGAAAGAGAAAGAAATTATGAGAGTTGAAAAACTAAAATTATTCATCGAACTGTATGAATCAAGAAACTACACAAAGACTGCGCGAAAGAATTACATATCTCAGGCAGCATTAAGCCAGTATGTATCATCTCTCGAGAATCAATTCAACGCCGTATTCTTTGACAGATCTGTATCACCTATTCAGCCGACTTCTATCGGAACTTTGTTCTATGAGCAGGCACAGATACTTTACACACAGTATCTTTCTATGGTTGATACTATTGAAGCAGAGATGTCAAACAAATCACTGCCTCTTAGAATCGGATACACTTCTCCTTTGGATGTTCAGTGTTTCCTGCCGTATCTGCCAATGGTGACAGCAAGCGATCCCGACTTAGATGTAAAACCAATCAAAATCCCTGTAGAAGACGCTACTAACTATCTGGAAAAAAATGTATGTGATGTCGTTGTTTCATTCCGTAGAATTCCAACAGATGAAAACATACATGGAATTCCTTTTCATACAGGAACTTTCTATTGTATGGTAAATTACAAACATCCACTTGCAGAAAAAGAATCTGTTACAGCAGAAGAAATATATAAATATCCTGTTGCAACTCTTTCCGAACATGCACTCGGCGGTTATAAAGAATACATGCTTGAAAAGTTAAATGCTCTAGGAATTACGCCTAATATCATCGCTACAAGAGAGAACTTTGAATCACTTGTATTTGAAGTAATTTCGAATAATGCTGTAAGCTTTGTTTCTGACGAACAGATAAGCAAATCGATCTCTCAGTACGTCAAAGTACTACCTATAACTGACGGAACCCACAAGTTCACGATTTCATTATATTACAGCAAAGATAACAAACACAGGAAACTAGGGACATTATTAGATGTTATTAAATCAAATATGTCATAAGCATTTCCTATTTGACTATAAGAAGACGTTAAGGTAACATATACATGTAATGCGGTAAGTATACAAGGTATCTAAGTAATCCCTATAAGCTTAGATATTACTCTTAACGCATCCCTAAAAACAAAATCCCTATATTGAAAAGGCGCTTAGTTTCCCCAACTAAGCGCCTTTTCGCATACTAAGCATTAATTAAATCAAACAGCAGGAACTGCAAAATTCACTGCTTGGGTTAAAATATCAAGTTCAAAATGAGTATCGTAAACCAGTTCTCCATCTAAAGTATAAGCAAACCCCGGTGTAGCCTCTACTCTTACATTTCTAGCCTGAGTATAACGGATAGAATTCTTTAACTTTGGATTCTCTAGATGAGTTCCTTTTGAGTAAGAACCTACACACTGAATAAACTTTCCTCTGGAAACACATTTTACGAGGCATACATCTAACAGACCATCATCCATTTTCGCTCTCGGAGCACAGTGAAATGAACCACCTACATACTGACCATTTGCCAATGTACAAAGCAGAGCTTCTCCTTCAGGATTCATCAGTACACCATCGCAGTACACTTCACACTTTGTCTTCATAGAATCAGCTAAGGCCACCAGAACACCTTTTAAATAATACTGCTTTCCTCCATGTCCATGCTTAAGTCTCTCACTGTCCAAAACTTCGATAACTCTCGTATCAAATCCAAAATTTACAATATTAATACTGTATTTATCCCCAACTTTAAGGATATCTATACATCTATTCTCAGCTTCTATCAATCTGTCGATATCGAGGAACCTCTCGGCACCGCCCAAGCTTTTTACGAAGTCATTACCACTTCCACATGGATAACAGCTGATGCTAAGAGTATCTCTGTCTCTTCCGTCCTCAAGAGCTTTCATCGCACCGTTCGCGACCTCATTCAAGGTACCGTCGCCGCCACAAGAAATAAAGCGAACTTCCTCATCATTCTCTCGACACCATTCTCTAACAAAACGGATTGCATCACCTTTTTCCTTTGTGACATATACTTCTATATCATCTGTATGTTTGGACTCAGCGATCTTTCCTCTGATTTCCGCTATATTATTCTGTTTCCCTGAAACAGGATTAACGATAAATATATATTTCATGTTTTATACCTCAAACTTTTTTCTAAAGGCTTTTATAGCGGACATATTTTCTTTGTCCTTAAGCCAGGTCAAATAAATATCCCATGTCATTCCTTTATTCTCAAAAGGAATGAATCTGGTGTCAGATATATTTAGTTCCAGAAACTCAGGCGTAAAAGCCAGTCCCATCTTTTTCTCACAGAAACGATTCAAAGTCTCACTGTCGGCAGCAACCATCTTTATATTTGGCTCAAAACCTTCTGCCAGACATGCTTCTTTTAAGATATGATAAATCTTAAAATTCTCATTCATGGAGATCAGATCCTCGTTCTTTAAATCCGCAATATTTAAGGATTCTCTTTCGAAAAAAGGATGACCTTTATATACCAGCATGCCTAATGGCAGAGACAGGTTTAAGCTCTGAGAAATACGTTTATCCTGACTCTTTCCTATAACCAGACCTATATCAACTTCAGAAGACAACAAACGCTCTATAAGCTCACGATTCTCATACTCCAATATCTGTACATCGATATTGTCATCAAAGCTTAGGAACTCCTCAAAACGCTTCATGTCATACGCCTTTGCTGTTCCGTTAGCTATAGCAACTCTAAGCGAAAGACGGCTGGCTTCTATTTCTCTGATTTTGTCCTGAACGATATTTAGCCGGTCAGAGAATTCTTTAGACCAGCGATAGAACTCTACACCACTCTCTGTAGGTACGATACCTGTTTTAGATCTTATAAAAAAAGTAGTATTGAATTCACTCTCCAGGGTCTTTATAATCTTTCCAAGTCCCTGTGGTGATATAAACAATTTTCTCGCGGCTTCATGAATATTTCCCTCTTCATAAACCGCATTAAAATATCTAAATGCTTTTGTGTCCATATTTTTTCCCTGTATATTTAATCAAACCTATTCTATATTAAATGAAATCAAAGATAATTAAAAGACAAAGATATATAAACAAAGGGAAATCCCCGAAGCTATAAAGCTCCGGGGATATGGATAAAAAGAAAAATAAACTATTATCAACTAATAATTAGATATGGTTTGCTACTTCAAAGGCATCCCAAATAGCATACATGATATTTGAAACCTTCTTTGCATCACCGAGCTGATAGATTTCGTCCATCTCATACTTCAACTCTTCATAGAGTGAGTTTTCGCTTCTATAACCTACACAGAGAACTACAGAGTCAGCATTGAGCTTCTTTACTCCACCATCTACTAAAGCTTCGAGAACTCCATCTTTATAACCTGTAACTTTAGCGCTTGTGATGACATCAATATCATTAAACGGAATAAGCTTTTCAAGCATCTCTTTGTTTGCTGAACAAAGAGGTCCATTTACAGCCATAATCTTGTCGAGAGCTTCTACGATAGTTACCTTCTTGCCCTTCATAGCGAGATCTAAAGCGAGCTCACAGCCGACGAGACCAGCACCAACTACTACAACTTCCTTTCCAGTTTCCTTCTCACCGAGAAGTACCTGTTCTGCAGAATAAACCTTCTCATCATCACCCAAAGAGAACATCTTTGGACGAGAACCAGTAGCTACGATTACACTGTCGTAACCACCTCTTCTAAGGTCATCGGCTTCTACTCTAGTATTCATATGTACATCTACACCGAGGCGAGCGAGGTCATCTGTATACCACTGTGCGAGAGCTATATCGTCTTCTTTGAAAGAAGGAGCTCCACCAGGAATCAGATTACCGCCGAGACGATTTGTTGCCTCAAATAGAACAGGTTCATGTCCTCTTTCAGCGAGAACTCTGGCTGCTTCACAACCAGCAGGGCCACCACCGATTACAGCTACCTTTTTCTTCTTTGTAACAGGATTCAGCTTATTAGTACGCTCTTTTCCTGCCTGTGGATTTACAGCACAGTTTATAAGTGAATATGTCTGGATACGTCCCATACATCCTTCCTGACATGAGATACATGGACGAATCTCTGAAAGTCTCTCTGTTCTGATTTTCTTTACGATATCAGGGTCTGCGAGGAGTGGACGACCGAGAGAAATCATATCACAGATATCACTGTTCAGACACTCAAGTGCTGTATCAGGATTATCTACACGACCAGCCATAATAACCGGTACTGATACGTTCTGTTTTACAATCTCAGCAAATTTCTTATATGGAGCTTTTTCCATATACATAGGCGGATGATTCCACCACCACGCATCATATGTTCCGGCGTCAACATCGAGAGCATCATAACCGAATTTCTCGAGAAGCTTTGCAGCCTCGATACCTTCATCGATATCTCGACCTTTTTCTTCGAACTCTTCTCCCGGAAGTGCTCCTTCTCTCCAGTCTTTTACCATAGATTTCAAAGAGAATCTCATAGCTACAGGGAAATCCCATCCGCAAGTCTTTGCGATTTCCTCTCTGATTTCCTTTGCAAATCTAAGTCTGTTTTCAAGAGATCCGCCGTATTCATCTGTTCTATGGTTAAAGAATGAAATAGCGAACTGATCGATCAGATAACCTTCGTGTACCGCATGGATTTCTACACCATCGAATCCTGCTCTCTTCGCATTATAAGCACCTTTACCGAAGCTTTCTACGATACCTCTGATTTCCTCTTTAGTAAGAGCTCTACATGTCTTATCAAGCCATCTGTGTGGAATCTCAGAAGCAGATACCGGAGGAAACTCTCCTAGGTTTGTAGGAATAGTAACTCGTCCGAATCCACCACTCATCTGCAGAAAAATCTTTGAGCCATAAGCATGAATACGTTCTGTCATCTCACGGCTCGTTCTAACAAACTGAACCGGGTTATATGTACTGTTTGGAGTATTTGGAAATGAAGGCTTCTCTACTTCAGTGTCAGAAAAAGTAACACCTGTAATAATAAGGCCTACACCACCAGCCGCACGTCTAGTGTAATAATCAATACCCTTCTGATTCCAACCACCTTCGCAGTCTCCGAGGCCGAGAGGTCCCATAGGTGCCATAGCATATCGGTTAGGAATCTCGAGTTTTCCGATCTGGATCGGATTAAACAACTCTCTGTACTTCATAAAAAAATTCCTCCATTGTTAATTTCTTGTCACTGCTAAAATTTTAACACAAGAAATATAACAATGGAGGAAACTATTCTTTTCCGAATGGAAAAATATCGTTTCTAATCTATTTTTTCCATAAATATTAAAGAGTAAATGAATCCTTGATTTCTTTCAAATCAGAACTATTGTCTTCTGTAGCAGCTACTACCTTTACGACACCGTCTGAAAGGTTCGCTACATCAGTAGCCTTCTCAGCAACAGTTGTAACAGCATTTGCAGCTTCTGCTACTGTACGGGAAATCTCTTCTACTGACTGAGAAATAGATGTAGTTGATTCCTGAAGCTCAGAAATCTTCTCATAAATATGTCCCATAGAATCTGAGAATCCATTTGCATCCTGCTGATAATCGTTTGCAACTTCGAGGAAGTTATCGTAATCCTTTGAAATATCTGTTTCAATATAGTTCAAAGTTCTCTCTAAACAGTCGCTCATAGCATGAACAGAGTTCTGAACTTCTGATACGATTTCCATGATTCCTGCTACTGTATCACTAGACTGTGTAGCGAGAGATCCGATTTCAGAAGCAACTACAGCGAATCCTCTTCCGGCTTCACCTGCACGGGCAGCTTCGATAGAAGCATTGAGTGCGAGCAGATTAGTCTGGTTTGCAATATCCTGAATAGCTGATGCGAGAGTGTTTACTTTCTCTACAGCTTTTGACTTCTCGAGAGCTTCCTGACCTTCGCGATTAATCTCTTCATAAATAGCTTCAGTCTTCTTTCTGGCTTCGATAGTTTCTTTATGAATCTTGTCAGCCTTCTCGCTGATTTCTTTAGCTACATCAGCTCCGCTTTTTGCTTCTTCTGCGATTTCATCAGCGTTTGACTTAATAACTACTGTTCTCTCGCTGATTACATCTGTAGTAGCACTTGTTTCTTCCATAGAAGCAGCAAGCTCTTCAGAAGTAGCTGAGTTATCTGCATTTGCAGCATCGATTTCAGTAGTAATATTTTTAAGCTTATGAGCATGGCCTTCCAAATCCATAGATGTACTTGAAATTCTACCAACCAAATCTCTCAGGCTATCTTCCATATCTGCTACGGCTCTAGCCATAACGCCTGTTTCGTCCTTGTTTTCTTCAATATGAATCAGAGCTTCATTTGATGAGAAATCAAGCTTACCTACACTCTTTACTACATCAGTAATAATCTGAATAGGTTTAGTAATACTCTTTCCAGCCACGATACCGATGAGGAGAATGATAACAGCAGCTAAAACTGAAAAAATAAATCCGAGATTACGAACACTATTAATTTCAGACAGAACTTCGTTCTCATCTCCTACGATTACTGTTACCCAGCCTGTAGACTTGATAACCTGATATGCAGCATACTTTACTACACCGTTCTCATCCTTGTAATGGAATACACCTTTTTCTTTATAGTTTCCAGTAGGAATCTCATCGAGAATTTTCTTTACATCCTCGTTAAAGATTTCAGTTCCAACCTTGTCAGACTTCTTGTGATATTTAAAAATACCTTTTCCATCTACAACATATACATAGCTTGATTCAATACCATTTAAGCCTTTGCCGTCAAGGATAGGCTTAAGTGTCTCATAATCAACCTTGTTTTTTCCTAAGCTTTCAATTTCAGCTTCTACCAAGTCAGAAGAAAGTGATGCTATATCCTGCATATTATTCTCGCTAGTCTTCTGAATCGTATCCTTCGCCTTTGGTATAATAAATATTATATTCAATAATGAAAAAGCGATAATACTAACTAGTACAATCATCAGGATCTTTACGTAGATTGAATGCAAGTTAAACTTCTTTTCTGATACGTTATTACTCATTCTTATTGGTCCTTTCATAAATCTTAAAACACGATTGACTATACTATCATCCGTTGTAAATACCGTCAACGGTAAATGTGTATAAATTTTCAACGTTTTTATTGGTGTTTTTTTCTTATATGCTGATAAAACTTGTTTTTCATATCATACATACGTTTATCCGCTTCTTTCGCAATCTCAATAATAGAATAATCAGGGAATTCACGTCTTTCTACAAAACCTACAGATATATGTGCCTTCTCAACTACATCTCCACTCCAGGCATTTATTTTTCCCTCAAGAACCAGTTTCATCTCCTCTACTTCCTTTGGACTGGCACATACTATACCTATAAACTCATCTCCTCCTGTTCTATATACATCACCATAGAACTTAAGAGCTGACCTGAAACATGAGGAAACACCCTTTATAAGCTCGTCTCCTGCATCATGACCTAATGTATCATTTACGACCTTTAATCCATTTATGTCCATGGAAACATATACCAGATTCGAAGGAATAGGGCCTTTCTGAAGACTGGTGAACTTTTCCTCATACGCACGACGATTCAGAAGTCTCGTCATACTGTCTCTATGAGCCATAGTATCGTAGATTTTCTGGTGTTTAGACTTATTAAGAAGTATGCCAAAGAAAATCACGATAACCATCGCTATACTTATCAGTATTACGAAAGTCTCAAGCAAATGAGTTTTCATATATTCCAGGAAAGTATAGCTTACCTCACGTTTCTCATATTTTAACATTGTGTTTACAGCATAGTCCTGATTCAATGCTCCTATTCCACGATTCAAAATCGAAAGAAAAACTAAATTTGAACGATTAACGCCAAAGCATCTATTTGAACCTACAGGTAAAGTCATCGTCGATAGGTTTTCAAATGACGTATCCGTCAGGAATTCCTTTGTTCTATAACTATTTATAACTGTACATGTCGCATCATGATTAAAAACAGCAACCAAACACTCTTCTATCGAATTCTTGTAAATCAATTTAGATTTAGGATAATTAACTCTCGCATAATTAATCTGATATAAATTATTCTTGTTGACAGCAATCTTTGAAGTGGTGTTCTCATTAAAATCGCCATCAAATACCATTTCCATATCTGTATTTATGACACTTCTGGATGCAAACAGGTCAGATTTCTCCATAAAAAATGTATTGTCCGTAACCGGAAATGCAAGATTAATCTTTCCATCTCGTAAAGCCTCTACCATTTCAGAACTATTATTAAAACTCTTATACTTAATAGTAATCTGCTTCTCAAGACCCACATTTTTCAGAATTTCCGGTAGTAAGTCAACCAACATTCCTGTAGGCTTTCCATTCTTATCTTCTTCACAAAAAGGCATATAATTACTAAAGTATCCGACTACAATTTCCGGGTTATCCTCTACCCACTTCTTCTCCTCCAATGTCAAACTACGAATCATCGTACTAAAACTATAGTATTTCTGAATCAGAGAATTCTTAAAATACGGGTCTTCTGCATTAAGCTGATCCTGAGCATTATTCAATTCTTCCAGCAAATCAGTTCTATTCTTTGCAGTACACAGATACATCTCTGAATCAGCGACTTTTGCAATAGCCTGTAAATCTTTACGATCCGATAACATTACAGATTCATCAATAACGCAATCAATCGTTCTATTTTCTAACGCTTCATAACAATTTGTTGCATCAGAAAATGAAACGATTTCTGCGTTTATTTTTTTCTGTGATAGCCAGTCTGAAAGAACTTTTTCAAGTGCACCTCTAACAGAACCGATCTTTTTACCATTCAGACTATTTAAATCTATATTTACAGATTCATTGTTAATCTTCGAGATAATATAATATGACTCATCACCCATAGAATGAACCGGGAAATTCATTTGTTCTGCACGACTCTCCGTATAATCAATTCCTGCTAACAAATCGATTTCACCATCAACAAACTTGTTATATATTTTTTCCCATGAACCATAGACATATTTATAACGCCACCCTGTTATAGACGCAATCTTATGAAGGTATTCATAAGAATATCCTTTCTTTACAACACCGTCTTCATTTCCTTCCTGAAAACCATCGCGATAATAGTATCCTACTGTTACAACCTGCTCTTTCGAACTGTAATCTTTATTATTAGAAGCCGCGATACATGTACCTGATTCCAGAAATAGAATCAGAAATATCAGCGCTAAAGCAACCACCCTTTTAAATTTTGACATATTGAGTATCATATTGATCCCCTTTCAGGCACAGTTTTCAGCAAATTCATTATATCTCGTTTTCATTTTCAGTAAAAGGAGATAGCATAATATATTTTATTAAATAAATATGAAAAAAGCCCCGGAAACATAAACGTTTCCGGAGCTTATATGCCCTTTTAATATATTCTGGTAGTCCACTTTGTACAATCCCATATATCTGTAGCAATATCTTCATAGAACAATGGTTCATGGCATACCATGATTATTGTGCCTTTGTATTCAATAAGTGCACGTTTTAATTCTTCTTTTGCATCCTGATCCAGATGATTAGTCGGCTCATCGAGCACCAGAACATTCGAAGGACGATTAATAATCTTACAGAGTCTGACTTTTGCCTGTTCACCACCCGAAAGCACTCTAACCTTGCTCTCGATATGCTGACTGGTCAAACCACAGGCAGCGAGTGCGGATCTAACCTCGAACTGATTGAATCCAGGAAACTCATTCCAGATTTCTTCGATACAGGTTGTATCTACATCAGCTGTCTCCTGTTCAAAATATCCTATGTCCATTTTTTCACCGAGCTCTACACGACCGGAAAGTGGCTTTATTATGCCGAGAATACTCTTTAATAATGTAGTCTTTCCTATTCCGTTTGCACCCGTAAGAACTATCTTCTGACCTCTCTCAATCGTAAAATCCAGTGAGCTGGAAAGTGCTTCATCGTAACCGATAATCAATCCCTTTGCTTCAACGAGAAATTTACCAGGTGTATGTGAATATTTAAAATCGAATACAGGCTTAGGCTTTTCATGAACCTTTTCGATTCGATCCATCTTATCGAGTTTCTTTTTTCTCGACATAGCCATATTTCTGGTAGCTATTCTGGATTTGTTTCTGGCTATAAAGTCTTCGAGTTCTGCTATTTCTTTCTGCTGACGATTATAAGCAGCCTCAATCTGCGCCTGTTTAGCCTCAAACACTTCCTCAAAATGGTGATAATCACCGACATAACGCGAAAGAGTCCTGTCATACATATGGTAGATGATATTGATGACGCTGTTCAAAAAAGGAATATCATGAGAAATCAGAATAAATGCATTCTCATATTCCTGCAGATATCTCTGTAGCCATACAATATGCTCTTCATCGAGATAATTAGTCGGCTCATCTAGAAGCAGGATTTCCGGCTTTTCCAACAGAAGCTTCGCCAGCAGGACTTTCGTCCTCTGTCCACCGGATAGTTCAGATACATCATGATCAAGTCCTAAATCCAACAGACCTAAAGCTCTGGCCACTTCCTGTACCTTAGAATCTATCATATAGAAATCATGAGTAGTCAGAAGTTCCTGAATCGTTCCAGTCTCTTCCATATACTCAGCCATCTCCTCTTCAGTACAGTCTCCCATCTTAAGATAGAGTTCATTTGCTCTCTCTTCCAGTTTAAAAAGCTTATCGAAAGCGCTCTTCAATACATCTTCGATAGTCATTCCTTTTTCCAGAACAGCATGCTGATCCAGATATCCGACAGATATATTTTTCGCCCACTCTATCTTTCCTTCATCAGGCTGAAGTTTACCGGTGATAATACTCATAAAAGTCGACTTGCCTTCGCCATTCGCTCCAACCAGTCCGATGTGCTCACCCTTTAATAGACGAAACGATACATCATCGAAGATTGCCCTGTCGCCAAAACCATGTGTAAGATGTTCTACATTTAAAATACTCATTAATACTCTCTCAAATTATTTTAATTTCTGTCCGCATTTAGTACAGAATGAAGCGTCTGTCTCGATTTTGTTTCCGCAATTTGTGCAGAACTTCGCAGGAGCCACCTCTGGTGCCTTTGCTGTCTTTTTAAATTCTAAAGAACCAAACTCGAGCATCTTTACAAGTACTAATACTGCGAGACATCCAATGATAATAGGGCTAAAGAAGCTTACCCAATATCCGAATGTCTTGTGAAGACTGATATATGCTGTTCCACCGAGTTCAGACTTACCCTTCAGCGGATAATAGAATACGATGATAAAATTAATAGCAGCGAGACAAAGAAGTAAAATAGAATAATTTCTATCACCCATTTTTTCTCTAATCTGCTTTACAAATGCACATACAGCGATTGCTACCGGGAACAACAGAATAAAGATTGCTGTGAATGATCCTGAAGCATGGATTCCCCCGATAGACATTCCGGAGAACATGTTCAGCGGTGATATTTTAATATTTGTATATTCACGCGCTCCGACTAATGACATCAAGCTGTTAGCAGCTCCATCCACTTCGATGCGAAGTGTTGTAAAGAAAAATGTCAAAGCTGAAATAACCGCTAATACTCCGATTACATACTCTGTCTTTAATAGTGACTTGAAATCAAATGATTTCTGTGTGTTAAAATTCTGATCCATAATTTCCTCCCTTAAAATGAATTCTTTTGATATTTTATAGATTCTTAAAGGAAAAATCTAGACCGAATGATTTTTTCACTAAATCAAGCTAAACTATCATATTTACTTATAAAAAAGCAGGAAACCATAAATTATGATTTCCTGCTTCAATATTTAAGTTATCAATAATCAAAGGCAAAGAATTAAGCTCTTCTAGCCATAGCTTCTTCGTAATCCTTTGTACCAACCCAAACTTCGTTTGAATATGGGTTCTGACCATTCTTGATAGAACGCTTGATGATTGCTGCGATAACAACAACGTTGATAGCGATTGCAAGTACTGCAACGAATCCCTGCATTCTAGGATCAGCTACGATACCCATATCAGCGATTGCTTTTCCAGCTGCTTCTGTCTTACCGTTACCTGCATTGTAGATATCGATAGCCTTTGAGTAAAGGTCCATAGTTGTGATTCCCTTTGCTGTAGCGTTTCCATAAACTGAAGGAAGAGCTGCTGCAAATTTACCATCAAGCTGGAAGAGAGGCACAACCTGAGCCCACATACACCAGATAGCAAGTGTGTTAGCACGGTTCTGGATCCAAGCACCTTTGTTCCAGAAAGCATTTGCAAATGTAGGAGCAAGAAGAAGTGCAACACCACAGTACCATGTATGTGTTGGAAGGTTCAAATATGTATATTCGAAGTTCCATACATCGTAAGCAAGAATGAACATTACTGTCATATCAGGCCAAAGCATATCTGACTTGTTCTTGTCGTTTGATGTGTAAAGGTGTACACAACCTGTCATACAGAAGATGTTGATAAGACCTGCGATTGCGTTGAGGATGTTCCACCAACCACCGTAGATGAATACACCTTCGTTTGAGCACCACCAAGCACCGCTTAAGTTTCCTGAAATCTTGTATGCTGCAAGAGCAGATTCCATATCAGAAACGTTTGCGATCATGATGTTTGCTGCTACGATAAGCCATGGGAACCAAGCAAACCATTTTTCTTTACCGATACCCCATTTGTACTTGATCATCATGAAGCCTACGCATCCGATGTCAGCAGCATAAAGCTTGAAATAATGGAACCAACCGTCCATGTATGCAACTGTTGGGTTAGCACTTCCGCCAAACGCACCCATATGAGCTGCAATAAAGTAGATTGTAAGAACTGTAGGGATGACTACGAATACGAGAAGTCCGCCTACTTTTGTTCTACGTCCGATTTCGTTCATGATAATCAGACCAGCGAATACAAGCAACCAACCTAAGAGCTGCATAGCAGCGTGATTGCTATAAAGTTGAAATAGCATAATTCTTTCCCTCCTAAATTAATAAGAATTATTATTTGTACTAATTTTATCAAACTTTCACGAATTTTAAAACTGACAAATTTGCATAAGTGTCTATATATCGCGCAAAAAAGCCTAGAAATTCAAGATTTCTAGGCTTTTAATGACTAATGTTCATTTTTTCACGGAAACCGTGATTCTAATTCAAGTTTATATCTTATTTAACTTCAGCTGGTCCGTATGGAAGTGACTCGTTGAAGTTTCTAGCATTCTCAAGAGTAACTGAAGCGATAGCCTGAAGTGCCTCTCTAGTAAAGAACGCCTGATGTGATGTAAGAATCAGGTTAGGGAACTGTGTAAGTCTAGCAACGATATCATTTGAAAGCATATCTTCTGAATGATCTGTGTAAACGTTCTGATCTTCACCTTCGTATACATCAAGTGCTACTGCATGGAACTTGTTTGCTCTAAGTCCATCGAGAAGAGCTTCTGTATCTACGAGACCACCACGAGATGTGTTTACAAGCATAACGTTATCTTTCATAAGTGAGATAGCTTCAGCATCGATAAGGTGATGTGTTCCGCCCTCTCCCATGATAAGAGGTGCATGAAGTGAGATAAGGTCTGCACGAGAAAGGAGTTCTTCCTTTGAAACATATGTAAGCAGACCATCCTCTTCAAGTTTCTTATTTGGATAAGCATCCCATCCGAGAACTGTCATTCCATAACCCTTGCAGATTCTAGCCATACATACACCGATACGGCCTGTACCCATGATACCTGCAACCTTGTTATGAAGATCGATTCCAAGAAGACCTGAAAGTGCAAAGTTGTTATCTCTAACCTTGTTGTAAGCTTTGTTAATACGACGGTTAGCAGCCTGGATGATTGTCATAGCGTGTTCAGCAACAGCGTATGGTGAATAAGCAGGTACACGAAGTACTGTAATACCATATTCAGCACATGCCTTTGCATCTACGTTGTTGAAACCTGCACAACGGAGGAGAATGAGTTTAACACCACACTCATGAAGTGTTTCGATAACGCTTCTAGGTGCTTCATCGTTTACGAAGATACATACTCCGTCAAAGCCCTTTGCAAGCTGCGCTGTTTCCTCTGTAAGTCTAGTGCTGAAGTACTTGATATCAACATTGTAAGTACCTTCACCACGATCCTTTGAAAGTTCGCTAAAGAAGATTCTATCGTAGTCCTTTGTTCCGAAGAAAGCGATCTTTAATACATCAGCTTTTTTCTCCTTTGCCACTACTACTTCATTAAAAACTTCTACAACCTGAGCGAGAGCTTCATCTTCATCTGGACCGTCAGCAGTAATCTTAAGTACAGTACCTTTCTGAGCGTCCAAAGCGAGAATCTGAAGAACATTATTTGCGTTAGCCTTTGCCTCGTCAGTTTCAATTGTAACAGTGCTCTTGAAAGCAGTACAAGCCTGAGCGATCAGAGCAGCAGGTCTAGCATGAATTCCAAGTGGATTTTCAACAACATGTTCAATAGTCTTCATAAATTTATCCTTTCCCAAATTTATAATTAAACATTTGCATGTAATGCACAATTTGATAATATCTTAACACTATTACCACTTCTAATTCATTATTGAAACTTCACCAATATTTTTTTGAGAAAACTATAATTTTTTATATAATTACCAAAGATACACGTTTTAACAGGTTTTTAGAAACCAAAACACTCTAAAATCAATGCTTCTACCTACCCAGCATTCGGATAATCTTTTTCCGCACATAAAAATAACATGGCCATAGGAAACAGTCTGCAAAGATCCAAGCAATCGGGCTGGCAAAACAAGCTGCAATAAATCCAAACTTAGGAACAAACATAAATGCAACCCAAGAACGTCCTATCATTTCCATAACACCCGCCAATATAGCCAACATTGAATAGCCCATTCCCTGAATCATAAAACGAACTACATTTACAAAAACCAACGCCGTATAGAACACACTATTTACAACCAGATACTCCCACCCCAGATTCATAACCAGGTCTCTGGACTTCGTTCCGGCCTCCAGGAACAAACCTGTAAGAGTTCCTCCAAATAAGCAAAGCACTACGCAAGCTATAACCCCATAACCGATTCCGAGCACACACGCACTCTTCATACCAGGATTAAATCTCTCTGGTTTTGCAGCTCCTACATTCTGTCCACCATAAGTTGCCATCGTAGAGCCCAGGGCGTCAAATGGTGATGAGAACAACAATAGGACTCTTGAACCAGCTGTCATCGCTGCGACATAAGTAGATCCGAGTGTATTAACTGCTGTCTGCAGGATTACTGACCCGATCGCTGTAATAGAATACTGAAGTCCCATCGGAATTCCCATCTTACATAGATTTACGATAATCAGCTTGGTTACACCGTTCCACTCATCTCTTCTAATCCGAAGGACATCTACTTTTTCCATAATATATATTACTGAAATGATTCCTGAAAAAAGCTGTGATATAACAGTTGCCAGCGCAGCACCGAACACTCCCATATGGAATGCCATAATAAATATCAAGTCCAGTGCAATATTTACAACTGATGAAATAATCAGGAATACAACCGGAGCTTTTGAATCTCCCAATGCTCGGATAGCTCCTGAACACAAGTTATAAAGGTATGTAGCGGGGATTCCCAAAAAGATAACCAGAATATAAGTATAAGAATACCCGATAACATCTTCCGGTGTACGCATCCATACCAGAATATCTCTACACAATATAGAAACAACCACAGTCATAATTACCGCAAATATAATAGAAAGATAAATAGCGCCCGCAAAGTATTTCCTCATATTTGAATACTCTTTTGCACCAAATTCCTGAGAAATAGGTATTGCAAAACCGTTTGTAACACCTGCGCAGAACCCTATAATCATAAAATTAATAGAGCCAGTTGAACCAACTCCCGCCAAAGCTTTCACTCCTAGGAACTGTCCAACAATCAACGTATCTACCAAACTATAAAACTGCTGGAACAACAGCCCTCCTAATAAAGGAAGTGCAAAACCGATAATTAGTTTCATCGGAGAGCCAACAGTTAGATCTTTTACTCTTGATTTTGAATCTGACATATCCACCTACACACATTCTAGCTACGATTCTTTTTTTACCTACATATAATATGTAAAACTTATAATTAGCATAGTCAAGGGATTAAATTATGAAGAATTTCTAATCAAACTATCTCACATCATCCTATATAAAAAGCCACTCAGTGCTGCAGAGTATTGGGAATTCCTCTATATCTCACTTTTCCCTATACCAAAGTGACAAAATCTAGCTTTTCAGTTCCGCTTTGTATTGGGAATTCCTCTAAATACGAAATTTCCGATACTAATCAACGATTTTTCGTAGGCCGAGCCAAATTCCAAGGTAAATCACACAAAAAAAGATGACTTCCGGGGAAGAAGTCATCTGGGGGAGGATTATGAAAAAGTTTTTGTGTCAAATGGGGTTCATTTGATGATACTAATATAATCTTTCATTGTGAAAAAGTTGTGTCCAATTCATTAACAAATCTTGAATATTCTAAAAAGATTCAATTAATCATCCATTCCTGCACAAAAACGCTTTTTCATAATAAATATTATAAATATATTTACCTTTTATTTATTTTTGTATAGAATATTCTTACACAAGTATATTAGACATCGTTTCAAATTTCAATCTGTAGATTTATTTATTCAGGAGTTTTCTATGATAAACAAAAAGAGCAAAGACGAGGTAATACTGTACTCAGACAATCAAATATTCAAGAAAACAGACCGTTTTGGAAATGTCATCACACATCTATGCATGTTAACGACAATTCTATTAATCATTCTCGGTATTGTATCTCTATTTAATATTTAGTCTAGAAAAGAGGCCTGCTATGCCAGTTAACAACAGCGAATTCCTAAAAAAAAGAATCTTTGACATCATCGAAGTTTCTAAGGACAACGATATCACTTCAACCGCTTATGACATTATGATCTTTTTTGCTGTCATCGACGGCCTGATTCCTCTCACCACAAAAGTCACAAACAAATATACTTTAATTCTGGAAGTTGCTGCCACTTCAATCTTCCTCCTCGACTACATCTTAAGAATCTACACATCTGATTACAAAATGGGTGTAAAAAGTTATAAGGCCTATATTGCAAATATGCTATCACCTATGAGCATCATAGACTTGCTTTCAATCATCCCAATCATATCTATATTCCGTCCATCTGTAGCCCTGATTCGTATCCTTCGAATCTTTCGAATCATACGTATCTTTAAACTGCTGCGTTACTCTAAATCTATGCGAAATGTCACAAACGTAATCAGAAAAGTAAGGAAACCTCTGATAGCTGTTTTAGTTCTAACTATCGTATACATTACAGCATCAGCCATGTTTATCTTTCAGGTTGAACCGGATCTGTTCAACAACTTTTTTGACGCATTATACTGGGCGACTATTTCAATCACAACCATCGGCTACGGAGACATCTCGCCTGTCACCACAGCAGGCAGATTAGTCACTATCATTTCTGCTCTCGTCGGAGTAGCTGTAATAGCGCTGCCTTCCGGTATTATAACAGCAGCTTACTTAGAAGAGATTAAAAAGAAAAAAACAAAACTTGAACTTTAGTATTGCATATACAATTAAAGTACTATATAATGTGGATTTAGAAAAAATCAACAATCTTTTAATACAGTACGAGATACTGTAAAGGAGGGAATCATGAAACAGAAAGTCTCAAGAAATTTGACGACTAGAATCATGTTCGCCATGGTTTTAGGAATCATCTCAGGTATCCTATTTATCGTTCTCAGAGAAAACTTAATCGCTAACGGAAATGGTGGTGTTTGGAATACCATCAATAATCTCCTATTTGCAGATATTTCTGTAGAAGGAAATGAAAAAGCCGTTGGTTTGTTCTATATCGTAGGACAGATTTTCGTGAGAGCACTTCAGTTAGTAATCATTCCAATGGTATTCACAAGTATCGTACTTGCTATGGTACGTATTTCAGACTCCAAGAAGCTTGGTCGCATAAGCACTAAGACTCTTGGATTTTTTTTGTTCACAACTGTGTTTGCCATCCTGCTGGCTTCAATAGTCGGAATGCTCGCACTGAATAACGGTATGTTCAAGAACATCGAAACAGGACTTGAAAAAGGATCAGGACAGACCGGTGCAAATCCTCTGATGCTTCTGGTAAATGCTATGCCAAACAACGCAGCCACAGCTTTCTCAAATAACGGCGGAGTTCTGGCTATCGTAGTAACAGCTGTAGCAGTCGGACTTTGCATAAACAAACTCGGCGACAAGGTAACAGTATTCAAGAAACTCTGCGAAGAAATTTCAGATATCATTACAGTCTTCCTCAGCTTCATCGTAAATACATTCGGACCTATCGCAATCTTCTGCCTGCTCACTAGAGCATGCGCTGCATACGGAATCAGCTACTTGAAGCCAGCAATCTCATACATCGGTCTCACAACACTCCTGTTACTCACAATCCTCTTAATCGGATATCCACTCTTCGTAAAAGTAACTACAGGAGAAAACCCACTGGTGTTCTTCAAAAAGATTTCAAAAGTAGCACTCTTCGGATTCTCAACATCTTCAAGTGCAGCTACTCTTCCACTTAATATGGAAACAACTACAAAGGATCTCGGAGTCAAAGAAGAAATCGCAAGCTTCGTATTACCACTCGGAATGACAGTAAACATGGATGGAACCGCAGTGATGCAGGTTATCGCAACTATCTTCATCGCAGGATGCAGCGGAACGCCTATCACACCATCTACTCTGATCCTCATCGGAGTACTTGCTATTATTGCTTCCGTTGGTACACCAGCAGCTCCTGGTGCAGGTGCAGTAATCCTGTTCACTATCCTCTCAGGTGTTGGAATCACAAACGAAACTGCTCTCGTTGCTTATTCACTTATACTTGCTATTAACCGCCCTATAGAGATGCTCGTTACTTCATTAAATATCGTAGGCGATGCCGCTTGTGCTATGGCTGTTGCAAAATCAGAAGACGCACTTGATAAAGAGGTATATAATAGTACTGATACTTTAGGAGAAATTCCAGTTGGAAACAAAGCTCCTATCTATGGCACAGCCAAATATAAGAAATAAGGAACTTATTTAATGAGAGAAAAAGCTTTAATAATGGACGAAAATCAGATTCAGCGTTCCATCGCCAGAATCTCACACGAAATCATTGAAAAAAATAACGGTGCATCGAAGGTCTGCCTGTTAGGCATCAAACGACGCGGTATTCCAATAGCAGATATGATTGCAAAGAATATCGAGAAGTTCGAAGGTATCGAAGTTCCAGTAGGACATATCGATATATCACTCTATCGAGATGATTTATCTGAAATAGCCAGAGATGCAGTTACTTCCGATATCGTAATTCCAGTTGATCTCGAAGGATATACAGTAGTTCTGGTCGATGATGTAATCTACACCGGAAGAACCTGTCGTGCAGCTATTGAAGCTGTCTTTGATAATGGAAGGCCTAAATCTATTCAACTCGCGGTCCTCGTCGACAGAGGACATCGCGAACTGCCTTTCAGACCTGACTTCGTAGGTAAAAACATTCCTACCTCAAAGCAGGAAGTAGTTTCAGTCAAATTACCGGAATATGACAACGGTGAATGTAGTGTTTGTTTGGGAGATTTGTAAAAATCTCCCTTTTTTTTTATATTTATGTTATGATTTTTATTGATTAAAAAATAAAGGGAGGCACATTAGTTTTGGCTGAAAATGAAAAGAAAATCATCCTGACCGGAGACCGTCCTACCGGTAAGCTTCACCTGGGACATTATGTCGGATCTCTAAAGCGACGTGTAGAGCTTCAGAACTCCGGTGAGTTCGATGAAATAAATATTATGATTGCCGACGATCAGGCACTTACAGACAATGCAGACAACCCTCAGAAGATTCGTGACAATATGATTGAAGTTGCTCTCGATTATCTCTCTGTAGGACTTGATCCTGCGAAATCTACAATCTTCGTGCAGTCAGGCATACCTGCACTTCACGCACTTACTTTTTACTATATGAATCTGGTTACTACTGCCAGACTTTCCAGAAACCCTACTGTAAAGAGCGAAATTCAGATGAGAGGTTTCGACAACGAAGGTCTGCCAGCAGGATTCTTTACATATCCTGTCTCACAGGCTGCTGATATCACAGCTTTTAAAGCTACTACTGTTCCAGCCGGTGAAGACCAGGAACCTATGATCGAGCAAACTAGAGAAATCGTACGTAAATTTAATTCTACTTATGGCGAAGTTCTCGTAGAGCCAAAGATTCTACTTCCAGAATCAAAAGCTCAGCTTCGTCTGCCAGGTATCGACGGCAAGGCAAAGATGTCTAAATCTCTCGGAAACTGCATCTTCCTCTCAGACGATGTAGCTACAGTAAAGACAAAAGTTATGAGTATGTACACTGACCCTACTCATATCAACGTAGCAGATCCGGGTCATGTAGAAGGCAACATGGTATTTACATACCTAGATGCATTCTCACGCCCAGAACAGTTTACTGAGTATCTTCCAGATTACTCATGTCTCGATGAGATGAAAGAACATTATGCCAAAGGCGGACTTGGTGATGTTAAGTGCAAGAAATTCCTCATCAAAGTTCTCGAGGAGATGCTCGCACCTATCAGAGAAGAAAGACAGAAATGGGAAGCAAAGATTCCTGAAGTATATGACATATTGCTAAAGGGAACCGAGAAATCCAGAGAGAAGACAAACCAGACTCTCGAAGAAGTAAGAGAAGCTATGCGTATCAATTACTTTAAAGATACTTCTATCATTTCTGATTGGGAAAAATGGATTACTAAATAAAACAGGAGTTTTAAGTCATGAAGTATATCAGACCTAAAAACCTAGAAGTTGGAATGATATTAGCCAACCCTGTTTACGACGAAAAAGGCCTCTGCCTCCTCGCTGCCAACAAGGCACTGACTACAGATATCATCATCAAACTTCAAGAAAGACATTGCGGACTTTATATCTTTGATGAGTTCTCTGAATTCGAAGATATCAATATCATTCTCTCAGATGATGTAAGAAATGCAATTATGACTTGTACCGAGCAACTCAAAATCGACAGTGTACTCTTCTATTCAAATATGATAGTTGAGAAACTGCTTCAGGAAGAAAATATCCTGATGGATACCGGTACACTTAAAGAATACGATCAAAGTGTTTACGAGCATTCTCTAAACGTCGCTATGCTCGCTACTAACACCGCTATCGGAATGGGTCTTTCAAATGAAGAACTACAGCACGTAGCTCAAGCTGCCCTGCTTCATGATATCGGTAAGCAGATGATACCACTCGAGGTTCTGAACAAAGAAGGCGAACTCACGAAAGAAGAATTCGAACTGATCCGTTCTCATCCTCAGTTCGGTTACGATATGCTTTACTCCGATAACAGAATCCACCCAGAAGTGCGCTCTGCTATCCTGTGTCATCACGAAAACTACAGCGGAACAGGTTATCCAAACAAACTGTCAGGTAACAATATACCTCTCATAGCTCGAATCATACGTATCGCCGATACCTATGATGCTATGTATCATAAGAGAAGTTATAAGAATCCTCTTCCTGCCAGTGAAGTAATCGAATATCTCATGAGCAACAATGGTACACTGTTTGATCTGTCTATCATGCAGGTATTCTTACAGTACATCGTACTCTACCCTGTAGGAACAGATGTAGTTCTATCCACAGGCAAAAAAGCCCGCGTTATAAAGAATCGTGCGAAATCTGTAAACCGTCCTGTCGTTATGACTTATGATGATATGGAAATCCTGGATCTGGCAAAGGATCCTGAGTGTTACTCAATCACTATCATCGACACACAGAATATGGATAAAGACTCAGAGCTCGCTCGAGAAGAACACAGAATGAAAGTAATCGACGAATCAAAGAGAAGCGATTCTATAGATTTACAATAAAAAGAAGCCTCCGGTATAACCGGAGGCTTCTTTAATATAATAATCCTAAACTAATACTAGCGAAGATTCTCATAAATCTGTTTAATCTTTGAAGCTATCGAAAGCATTCTGTCAGGATTTACTTTACATACTCTTCTATCATATGTATAGAATCCATTTGATTCATCCTCAACATCATAACTCTGAGTGTAAATCGTACCACATAAACCTCTCTTTATTTCAGGGAAGACTTCATTCAAATACAGCTTTTCAATCATAGACATTAGTTTCTCTTCATCACCTGCATTTGAATATCCATATGAACTCTTTGGGTTGTACATATGGTCCGGTACACTAAGTGAATATCCACCAAATTCCGAAACGACAACAGGTCTGTCCGACTCAGGAAATTTCACCGGATGATAATAAACATGATAACTGTCTACATCCGATTTATCCTGCCAAAACCATCCTGAAGTAGAATCGACGATACGTGTATCATCGACAGATTTCAAAATCTCGTACATCTTATCACTTTCAAACTGACCCCAACCTTCATTAAAAATAGTGTAATAACAAATCGACGGGAAATTATACAGTCTTTCAAGTGTACCTATCATATTCTCGCGGAATACTTTCTTCCCTTTAAGACTAATAGGTCTATGTAAATCCGACTTTTTCTGCTTTCCCATGTTAGCGAGCGCTGTATCCCTCATAAAGGAATATTTGCCGTTATTCACCATGTCCTGCCATACTATCATTCCAAGCCTGTCACAGGCCTCATAGAAGACGCTAGGCTCTATCTTAATATGTTTACGTATGGTATTGAATCCGAGCTCCTTCATACGCCTTACATCATCATAATAATCCTGCTCCGTATTCGGTGTGTAGATGCCCTCCGGGAAATATCCCTGGTCTAATACTCCATGAAAAAAGTAAGGTTTGCCATTTAGAACGAATCGATTCTTTGAACCTATTTTTTCAATACCTACAGTACGAAGTCCAAAGTAGGAAGTAACGATATCGTGCTGCTCACCTTCTTCAAAGCCCTCTGCAACAATATCATCATAGGTTCTGCCATCTAAATCGTTATAGGCACGAATCCTGATATCATATAGATTAGGCTCTTCAGGCGTCCATAATTTAGGATCGTCTATCTCTATTCTTTTTTCTATAGCATTTCCTATACTATCCATGTATTTGGAAAGCTTGATATTTTTAACAACCTTTTGATTATCATCCTGACTAGGATAGAGAATATCAACATCAAAATATGATGCACTGGATTTGATCTTTAAATCGATTCCCTTTAGATCAGGCTTAATCTTTATATCCTGGACATAGTCCTTCCAGACACTCTCAATCCAGACCGTCTGCCAAATTCCTGAAACAGGTGTATACCACATACCTCCTCGCATCCTGCGCTGTTTTCCGTATGGGTAAATATGGGACAATCTGTCGACTACACGCACTCTGAGAACCTGCTCTTCATTCGGACGCACGAACTCAGTAATATCGTAAGAAAAAGGAAGATAGCCTCCCTCATGTTTCCCCACGTATTTACCATCTATAAAGATTTCGGCCACCTGATCGACGGCACCAAAATGAAGGATAACTCTGTCGCGGATGAAATCATCAGGAATGACAAAGTCCCTCATATAGGTGAACTCGTCGGGTACCAATAACATTCTGTATTTAGAATTTAATGATTGAAGTGGATATGGAACTACTACACCCTTGTTCCATATTCCATTTAAACAAAGATATGAATTTCTGATCAATTCACGTCTAGGATACTGAGTTAAAGGAATATCCCCAACTTTACTTTCCATAGTGAGCATTTTCTTCTGCATATTAACCCCTTTATCGTACAAATTAATCGTGAATAACAGGAAGAATAATCTTATAGAAAGTTCCTTTACCATTTATTTTTCTATCTGAAATAGAAATCTTTCCCTTATGGTTTTCAACTATGGATTTCGCGATTGAAAGTCCAAGTCCGGTTCCCTGTCCGTTACTACGAGCATTCTCCGCTACCACAAAAGGCTCAAAGATGATTTCTTTCATATCCTCTGGAATACCTGGGCCATCATCTCCGATTTCAATCTTCATAATATCTTTTCCATATCTCAAGCAGAAATAAATAGTGGTTCCTTCTTCAGTATATTTTACAGCATTTGAGATAATATTTTCAAACACTCTTCTAAACTGAAGTTTATCAAACGAAACTTTTACTACTGCCTCAGGTATTTCTACATCTACTTTATATCCAGCCAGCGTAAGCTCCTGGTATTTTGAAGCGACATATTCGCGGAAAAACTCGCATATATCAGCAGTCTTAAACTCATACTTGAACCTAGGATGCTCAAGTCTCGCAAAATCACTGAACGAATTAATCAGCTCTACCAGATTCGTAGTCTTATTACTGATGATTTCGAGATACTTCTGCTTCTCCTCTTCAGGAATCAGTCCATCTCTCATAGCATCGATATATCCCTGAATAACTGTAATAGGAGTCTTTAAATCATGTGAAATATCCGCGAGCATCTTCTGTCTGGATTCTTCTGATTTCTGAAGCTGACTCTCCATATTATTAAAGGTATCTACAACCTGGTTAAACTCTCGTGTTCCCTGTGGAATATTAATCTGCTCTCTATCACCCTTTGCAAAGCCGTTCATAGCTTTACGAAGCTGACGGAGAGGTTTACGCATCTTTGATGACATTCTGATGATGGTTATGATAACCGCCAGAATGATTGAAAACAGATATGCACTCATAAGGGCAAAATGTAAACGTGCAGATTTATCTGTCGCCTTATGATAAGGGCTTTCAGAATGAATAATCAGATATCTCTGTTTTCCTGAATCAGTTTTAAATGCATATTTCTGAATGATTACAGCATTATCGTATTTCAGATTCTCGGAAGATTCGATGAGATAATTCAATTCCTTCTCGGTAATCTTTCCACCTTTGAAATCCATGTTTGTGTACATGATTTCATTGTTGGAATTTAAAACGATGATTCCATTTACATCCTCACCGGAATTCTGATTATACTCATTTCTGATTACGAGCATTCCATAATCGCCATTCTTTAAAATAGGAACTATGGAATAATTGATATCGGTATTTACATCTTCGATGTATTTGATAGCCACTTCATCATACCTGTTCTTTGCTTTTGGCTTTGAAGTATAGTAAATCTTTCCGGTCTTATCTACTACCTCGATGTAACCTTTTTTTCCGATATAATTCTTCAGAATGATACTGCTGTAATTCTCGCTCTTTAAAGCATCTTTCTGTTCTATAATCTTGTTAATCTTTGACTCTTTATAGTTTCCGGCATTGATTCTCTCATTACCTTTTAGAAGTAAAAAAGTAAGAATTAATATAGCAGCGATTAATACAAAAAACTCTTTAAGCAAAAAAAGATAGAAGCTCGGGGCTTCTTCTCTTTTTTTACGGATATGCTCTATTAAATTGTAAATCGCTGATTTTTTCATACAATCTTGCATAGATTAATTTCCATTTTCAAATTTGTATCCCAAACCTCTGACAGTAATCAGATACTTAGGATTTCTAGTGTCATCTTCAATCTTTGTTCTCAAGTTTGATATATGAACGGTAATCGTGCTTTCATCAGCAACAAAACTATCGCCGTTCAAATATTCATATATCTGTACTTTTGTATATATTCTGCCTACGTTTGACATAAGCAGATTCAATATCTTGAACTCTGTAGGAGTGATTACGATTTCCTCTTCGCCTTTAAACAGCTTCATCTTCTGGTTATCCAGAGTAAACACATCTACACGAATCAAATCATCATCTGTAGATACGGCTGAGTCAAGCTTATAAACTCGACGCAGATTGCTCTTTACTCTAGCGATTACTTCGAGAGGATTAAAAGGCTTTGTGAGATAATCATCAGCTCCTATGTTCAATCCGATAATCTTGTCACTGTCTTCTCTCTTTGCAGAAATCACAATAATAGGAAATGTATATTTCTCTCGAACCTTCTGAATGAGATCATAGCCATTCATCTCAGGCATCATAATATCAAAGAGAGCTATATCGATATCATTGTTTTCAATAAGCTCGTAAGCCTTTCGCCCGTTTGGAGCTGACAAAACCTCATAGGCTTCATTCTCCAGATACAGACGAAGTACGCCTACGATATCAGCATCGTCTTCTGCAATTAAAACACGATATTTTCTCATAAATTATAAAACCTTACTGCTCTTCCTGAAGGCGCTCAACCATAGCAAGAATAGCTTCTGCTGAGTTGAAGTTGTCCGGTGTCATTTCAGATGCATCGATAGAAATATCATATTCCTCTTCAAGTTCTCCAACTAAAGAGATGATTCCGAATGAATCTAATAAATGATCGTCGATAAGTGCTGTCTCGTTTTCAAAATCAATGCTGTCATCGATGTCGTTTAAAATCTCAAGTAACTTTTCCATGTTTTAAATACCTCTTTCTTAAATCAATGGTGTGTTTAATCTATAGCTTTCCTGCTGCTCTCGAACAATCTGCAGTCCGTTCTCTTCACTGTAGAAAGCGACACCAGGAAGCTCGTGACTGAGGAACAATGACATTCCTTCATAAACAGAATACGCTCCAACGCGCTCAAATACAATAAGATCTCTATCTTTTATCTCTTCATTTTCAAATTCACTCACCAAAACATCATTTGTGGTGCAGAGTGAACCATAAAGGCTGTATTTTTTCACCTCTTTCAGAGACTCATCCTGACGGAGAACTCTGAGATGTGGCTGATACATTCCGCGAAGCTGTCCATCATAGTTAATCTGATGAATACCACCATCGCAGATGATATAGTTCTTTCCAGCTGTCGTCTTCATATCGCGAACCTGCACGATATAATAACCACAGTTAAAAGCGAGAGCTCTACCCATTTCGAGTGAAACAGCGCCTTTCCACTTCATATTATTGAGAAGCTCACTGAAGTCTTTGAGGCTCTCTTCTGTAGTAACAGTCTCTTCCTGTTCTACGAAATAAGGAACACCGAAGCCTGTGCCATATTCCAGATTTAAAACAGTCTTTCCTGTTTCTTCTTTGATTCTGGCAAAAAACTCATCCAGCTTGTTGATTTCCTTCTCATGCTTTCTGAGCTTATGCTTCTGAGTACCTGTAAAATAGTGAATACCATAAAAATTAATATTAGGATAATCTTCGCTCTTTAACAGACCGATAATAGTATCCTCGTCCATTCCAAACTGTCCACAGTTCAGACGATAATACACATTAATATGCAGATTCTGATCAGCTGCAACTTCCTGCATAACCTTTACCTGATTAGGTGATTCTGCTGTATATACACCATCCTCTTTGCAGTAAGAGATTATATCTTCTACATCTTCTTTTTTCTTCAATACACCGGAAATCAAAAGCTTCTGTGGATTGATACCGAGATCTCTACAGATCAGGAATTCTCCATAAGAACATACTTCGATTCTATCTGTATCTACGAGAGACTCTTTTGTCAAAAAAGGATTAGTCTTCATACAGAAGTTTACCTTTATATCACTTCCGACCGCATCCTTTAAGTAGTTAAATCTATCATGAAATGCATCCAAATCAAACACATAAAGTGGTGTGCCATACTGATTTGCTGCTTCTAACAACACTTTATTATCCAGGATTCTCATCCTACAACCTCCAACTCATCCAGTACTTTTCTGTCAATCTTACCGTTTTTATTCAGACGGAATTCCTTTACGTGGTTAAAGCGGTTAGGAACCATATATACAGGGAGTTTTTCCTTTAAGAGAACATGAAGTTCCTTCTTATCAATGCTTCCTGTGTAATAAGCTGTAATACGCTTCTTATCCGGGTTATAAGTACAGATACTTCTTTCGATTTCTGAAAGAGCATTAATACCTCTCTCGATTTCCTCAAGCTCGATTCTGTGTCCCATATGCTTGATCTGGAAATCTTTTCTACCGGCGAAATACATCTGACCATCTTCCTGAATCTCAGCCATATCTCCTGTTCTGTACATACGAACAGTCTCACCGGATTCATCCTTATAAGTTACAAAATGTGCCGCTGTCTGCTCAGGATTATGATAATATCCGATAGCAAGTGACTCACCAGTTACACAGATTTCTCCGATCTTTCCAGGCTCTGTAATCACATGATCAGTTTCATCCAACAGGAATACTTTTCTTCCATCAAAAATCTTTCCGAGTGGGAGTTTTTCCTCTTTGCCATACTTTCTCTCAAGCTCGAAATAAGTACAGTTGCATGTAATCTCAGATGGTCCATAGAGATTTACAAATCTCGAATCTGGAAGGTTATCCTGCCATATCAGAAGCTGCTTCATAGGCATAACCTCGCCAGAGAACATAACTCTCTTTATCTCAGTAGGAACTCTGTAAGAGAATCCCTTTAAACCTGAAATGATGCAAAGTGCAGATACTGCCCATGTAAGGTTTGTAACATGGTTATCACAGATATAATCGAGAAGTCTCGCTGGTGTTGAGAAATACTCTCTAGGAATCAGTACGAGAGAAGCGCCGGTAAAGTAAGCAGTTACTATATCTTTGATAGATACATCAAAGTCGAATGGAGCCTGGTTTCCGATTACATCTTCCTCTGTAAATCCAAATGTATCTACAAAATGATTTATGAAGTCCATAGCTGAACCGTGTGCAATCAATACACACTTTGGTGTTCCAGTAGATCCAGAAGTAAAGATTCCATAGAGTGGAGTCTCACGATTAATATATGCTCTCTCCTGCTCTACGAGGTCACCTTCCATCTTCATATCCGAGAAAGGAATAACCGTAATATCAGAACCAACTTCTGAGAATTTCTGAACCAGACTGTCATCAACTAATACTGCCTTTGGCTGTAATACTTCTAGAATCTTTGCAATTCTGTCTGCAGGCTGTTCAGGATTGATATATGTATAAAATGCACCAGCGTAATTAATACCTAGAATGCTTTCAAGTAACTGGATATTTTTTTCTGAAAAAACAGCCACTGGATATCCATCTTCCTGAAGACCTACTTCAGAGAGGATTCTATTTGCTATAAGTTTAGCTTCCTTTACGAGTGAGCTCCATGTAATCTGTCCTTCCGGATCGATTGCTGCCACTCTATTAGGAAAACGTTCTGTTGTATATTCAACGATGTCTAATAATGATTTATATCCTGATAAATTCATGCTGTCATACCTCTAGCATTTCTTAAAAATCAAAGCTTTTCATGTTCTTAAATGCAATCTCTGCATTTTCTCTAGTCTTGTATTTTGCCTTATCAAATTTCTTATCATAACCTTTGAGGAGCTTGTTCCAACGTGTAGCGATCTTGCTATCATGTTTATCCTGAAGCTCAAAGTTATTAATAAGGTAATCGCCAATGAACTCGGTTGTTTTTTCTGCGCCTGCGCAGTTCAAGTGATCACCCTTATCACGGGTATCTCTACTCCAGTCGATTCCCATACTTTCAACTTCTGTATTTAAATCGACATACTTTAAGCCTTCCTGCTTTGCGAGAAGTGAAAGTGCATTGTGCTTCTTATAATTATAATTCTTTGGAGAAGGAGCAGAATAAAGTACTAACTCTGCGCCGTTGTCCTTGCACATCTTCTCAATAGTTCTAAGAGACTTGATATTTGTCTCCTCAATCTTCATCTTCTTTGCAGTAGACATCATATATTCTCCACCGCTATAAGGCTTAACCTTTGAAGAAATTGCAAATCCCTTATATGTCTTTCCACGAAGTTCCATAAATGGGGACTTCCAAACATTGTGCTCTTTTAACAGAGGCATATGCTTATAGATTATATTTGAAATGCGATTCTGTGTAGGATTTGAAACTGTCTCAAATCTAAAGAGTGAATTAGTCTCTAGCATAACAACCTTTGGATTCTGTTTTAAAAGAGCTGTTTTTAATACTTCCTTTGTCTCAGAAAGCTTGGCTCCAGGCTGTCCTGCCGCATATGTTGTAAAACCATAGTCCTTCCAAAGCTGCATAGGTGAAACAGATGTGTAACTCTCACTATCACCGATTACGATTACATCGAGTGAATCAGCCGGTTCAACTGCCAGTTTTGCATGAACACCATTTTTTCCATTTGCCAGATGATTCTTTTCCATGAACTTGGAAGTCATGAACAATCCCGGTATCAAAAGCATCATTCCCAGGATTGCAAAGAATAAAATGTTTTTTCCTAACTTCTTCATCTTTTTTCTCCCTTAGAAACCAGCGTAAATCAAATCTGCAGGCTGATATCCGGCGCCGTATGCTCCGAATATTACTATTGCCATAATAAGTGCATAATAAACTGCCCATCTCTTTGCTGTAGGCATCTGTGGAATCTGTTCAAAGAGTTCCGGATTCTTCTCAAGTTTGTAGTCCATAAAGAATACTACTGCTGAAGCTATAATAACTACTACATAGTCGCCTATGTCGAGTCCGACTTCCAGGATTCTTCCTCCAAAGAAGTTTCCATCCCAAGGACCTACAAACATATTTTTCATCATACTTACAAACTGTCCGAGAGTTTCTGCTCTAAAGAGAACTTCTCCGACCAGAATTACTACCCATGTTCTGACTATACGAACTCCATTTACAAAAGGTTCATCTGTTTTGAAATGAAGTGCTGTCCAGAATTTCTCTCCTGCCGGCTCGAGCATTACTTCGAGCAGAAGGATTACAAAGTAATAAACACCATACATGATGTAAGGAACCTTTGGTCCATGCCAGAGGCCGTTCAACATCCATACAGGGAACAACGCGATGGCTGATGTAACTACTGTAGTGATGTATTTGCCTGCATGCTTACGACCGAATTTGTTCCATTTCTTCATAAGCTTTGAAGTAGATACCGGGTAGAAGATGTAATTCTTAAACCATGTACCGAGTGAAATATGCCATCTTCTCCAGAATTCCGCTGCACTCTTTGCAAAGAATGGCTGACGGAAGTTCTCAGGCAACTTCACATTAAAGATTCTCGCTGAACCGATTACGATATCAATAGTTCCTGAGAATTCCATGTAAAGCTGTATTGTTGTAACTACTGTCGCTACAAAGATCATTAGACCATTAAAACTATTTGTAGGTTTGTAGAAAATATTAACAGCTGTGTTTAATCTGTCTGCGATAAGCATTCTCTTGAAGAGGCCCCATATGATTCTGATGAATCCCTGAACGATGCTGTCACCTGTAATAGGTTCTCCTTCAAAGAGCTGATCCTTTACATCTGTATATCTGCAGATAGGACCTTCCATCAATGTTGGGAAGAAAATCATAAACAGTGCAAGCTTTAAGAAATTCTTCTCAGCTTCTATTCTCTTCCAATAAACATCAAGCAAATATCCAACTGCCTGCATTGTATAGAAAGAGATTCCGATTGGAACCAGGATGTGAAGCGCATTATAGTGAGTATTTTTTCCCATAGATGAAAGCGCTGCATTCATCATTTCCAATGTAAAGTTTGTATATTTAAGACCTGCGAGAATAGCTACTACTGCAAAAACTGAAAGAGTTGCAATACGCTTTGCTTTCTTCTCTGCATTCTTCTTAACAGACTTCTTATCTATTTCCAAGCCTTCCGCTTTAGCCTGCTGTATCTGATTCTTCGCTTTTGTAAAAAAAGCTTCCATACAAATACCGCCGAAATATGTAATCGCTGTTGTTATAAGCGCCCAGTAAATCAGGTGTTTACTGATCAGCATAAAGAATGCCACGCTCGCAAGAAGCAATGTCATAAATCTCATCTTTTTCGGCGTCAGCTGATATAGAATCATCACCAACGGAAGAAAGATAACGAAATAAGTATTTGTGTTATAAGCCATAAATAAATTCCTCTAAAAAAACTTTTTCATTTTTAACCTCCATTAATATAACCTACCAAAATTAAATTAACATTAATTTAACATTAAGATTTCTTAATAATTATACAATCCGCTGTTTATGCGGCTTTTAAGCATGTGCAATTCAAATTATTTGTTAAAAATAAGGATTTATAGTATATTAAAACCCGACTTTTAATATAAATATTTAGATTGGATTAAGGGAAATCATATGAATATAGAAATAGCCTGTGTCGGAAAAATAAAGGAGAAATTCTTTAGAGATGCCATAGACGAATATTCAAAGCGTCTATCCCGCTACTGCAAACTTAAGATTATCGAAGTAAACGACGAGAAAACTCCTGACGGCGCATCCGAAGCGCTTGAAACACAGATTAAAGAGAAAGAAGGCGAACGCCTCCTTAAGAACATCAAAGACGATGCATATGTAATCGTCCTCGCAATAGATGGCAAGCAGCTTAGTTCAGAGGAACTCTCTCAAAAAATTGATTCTCTGGGAATCTCAGGAAAGAGCCGCATCACTTTCGTAATCGGCGGGTCACTCGGTCTCTCCCCTGCAGTTATGAAGAGAGCGGATTACAAACTTTCCTTCTCTCCTATGACTTTCCCTCATCAGCTGATGAGAGTCGTCCTGCTGGAACAGATATACAGATCCTATAGAATCATTTCTAATGAACCTTATCATAAATAAAAAACGGTGCAGATTGAGAGGCATGCCTCTAAGTCTGCACCATTTTTTTACTTAAGTTTAACCTTAAACAGTTCATCCATAGTTTTATAGCCTTCATTATTCTTACGATAATGATATGTATAATAAACTAAATCTCCATCATAATCAGTATCATCGCTATCGGCTGTTCTGCTATCAAAGTTACGTCTAAAGTATTCACCTGCATAATATGATCTATGAACCTGTTCAAAACTATCGTATTTCTTCTGGATTTCGCGATTCAATTTATGATACAACTCCGAAAATTCATCACCGGAGATGTACTTCAAATCATATGATATCTTTGCCACACGAATCAATCTCTGGTAATCGTAAGCATCCATACCCTTATCACCTTTAATGGTATAAGCGATTGCTGCGCCTTTATACTTGCCCCAGTCTTTCTTTGTAGCTCCGTATTTTTTCAAATCATCATACTCTATGCATGCACATTCACCCAAATTAAAGTCAGGATATATCTTCTTAATATGCTTTGCCATATCCTTTACTTCCGGATGTTGCTCTAAGAAATACCTATACGCTGATCTATGACCATAATGTAGAGTATCATTTACAATTTTAAAGCATGAATCATGATCCGTAATTTTCCATGATTTCTTCAGGAAGTCTTTTGCCGCTTTTATCTCATCTTTATTCTTAACATTTATATCTTTGCCTGCGATGATATGCACATCTGAACCATAGTCAGATTCAATCACAGGATAGTAAGATGTAGCATAGGCGGCAAACATATAATCATCTGAATATCGTTCTTCTTTTAAAAGTCGACTATTATTATTTATCGGTTTCCATTTAAGCCTCTTATAATCAGAACTATAAGACGAAACATGATTAAAAACTAGGTTTATAAAGACTAGCAATAGGACTATTGAAACAACAAAACACTTCCTTGAACGTCGCTCAAGTGATTTCACTTCTGCACTCTCGCTGAGATCTCCTTCATGTGCTTTCTTCATAGCCTTCGTCTTCTTCTTAAGACAACCAGACCAGAGCAAAAGTAAACTGCCCATACACACCGAAAAATAATACAGCGGCTTCACACTCATTTCTATATGCGAATTCTGACCTACAACGATACCACATATAATAAACAAGAAACTTATCAAAGTCCTAATCCCTGAGAACTTATTTTTTTCTCTGCTCTTTGCAGACAGAATTCTCATCGGATGTATCTTGCCATCATCAATCGTTTCATAATTCAGCACCTTCTGCCGTATTATGTAATTCATCTCAGTATTTGGATTCTTAATCCATTTACGGAAAAAGTAATAGACCACACCGAACATGAGAAGCAGAATACCAGTGTAGATATAATCCGTTTTATTCAAATCACTTATAGGATTGAAAACTATCGTAAATAATACGATTAAACCTATTGCACCCACTATTAACAGGTACAGAAAAGTCAGGTAAGTATATATGCCATACTTTCTTTTTACAAACAGTCTACCATACCCTAATCTAAGGTCGAAAACAGCTTTTAACCAACCATGGTTAGAAAGCGTCACTCGAAAACCGTCTTCTATATGTTCTGTAAGGATATATGAGAAATTATAAGGACCGGATATATATACTCCATCCAAATCAACATATTCATCCTTCATAAGTTCGAGATTTGTCTCGACTCTAGCTATATCATTATATAAGTATTTCATTTAAAGCCTGTTTGCTCCTTCCTCTTACAGAGCTTCCTTAATAGCCTTTGAAAGCTGATCTGCACAAGAAGTTCCTCGTCCTCGACAATCATTTCCTTCGAGAATCTCAGCTGCACGCTTTGCGTCCTGTCCCTCAAGCAGTTTTCCGATAGCCTTTAAATTACCATCGCATCCGCCTACAAACTGAAGATTATGAATGATGCCATCCTCTAAATCAAAAGTAATCTTTCTAGAACATACACCCTGTGGTGTGAACTCAATCTTACTCATATATTTCCTCCTCTTACTAACAAAACTTCATATATATTACCACTATTTTTGAAAAAAGAGTACCTTAATCAAGGTACTCTTCCGTCAAATAATATCTATACATTATAAACTATTTCCATAAAAGGCATCTGATTGCATTTAATATACAAAGCACAGCGACTCCAACATCCGCAAATACCGCACCCCACATATTCGCTATACCAAAAGCTCCTAGCAAGAGAAATAGCACTTTCACACCGATTGCGAAATAGATATTCTCATAAACTATGCGGAGACATTTTCTAGAGCCTTTGATAGCAGTTACTATCTTCTCCGGGTTATCATCCATCAGAACTACATCAGCAGCTTCTATCGCTGCATCTGAGCCCATAGCTCCCATAGCAATTCCGATATCTGCTCGTGACAGAACCGGAGCATCGTTTATACCATCTCCTACGAAAGCTACTATGCTATCCTGTGATGACTTTGCATTTATGATTTCTTCTACTTTCGAAACCTTATCCTGTGGAAGCAGCTCGCTGTGGTACTCATCCAGTTTAAGCTCGTTTGCCACTTTCGAAGCTACGTTTTCTTTGTCGCCTGTAAGCATAACTGTGTTTTTCACACCATTTTTTTTCAAAGAAGAAATGAGATTTAAACTCTCAGGTTTAATCACATCTGAAATCAGGATATGTCCAGCATAAACATCGTCGATTGCCACATGGATAATCGTTCCGAAATCTCCGTCGCACTCATGCCAGGAAGCATTTATGTCCTCCATCAGCGCAGCATTTCCGACATACACCTTCTTACCATTAACTATCGCTCTCACGCCTCGACCTGAGATTTCCTCCACTTCTGAGACCTCGCAACCATCAGTCTCATTCCCAAATGCATTCTTTAGAGAAACTGCAATCGGATGTGATGAAAACCTTTCAACATGCGCTGCGAGATGCAGAAGTTCTTCCTTTGAAATAAGCTCAGGATGAATATCAGTTACATCAAACACACCCTTCGTCAGAGTTCCTGTTTTATCAAATACGATAGTTTCTGTCTTTGAAAGTAACTCTAAATAGCTCGATCCCTTCACGAGGACACCTGCGCGGCTAGCCGCACCGATTCCTGCGAAAAATGAAAGAGGGATACTAACAACCAACGCACATGGACAGCTGATTATCAAGAATGTAAGCGCTCTGTAAATCCAAGTAGAATATGTAATACCTCCGCCAAATGCCAGGATCACAGTAGGTGGTATCACTGCTAATGCTATCGCTGAATAAACTACGATTGGAGTATAAACTCTGGCAAACTTCGTAATAAAGGCTTCTGACTTTGACTTTCTGGAGCTTGCGTCCTCAATCATCTCGAGAACCTTTGAAGCAGTCGACTCGCCAAATTCCTTTGTAGTCTTTATCTTAAGTAGACCATTGATATTAATACATCCGCTGACTACTTCATCTCCCACCTTTACATCACGTGGCAGAGACTCGCCTGTAAGGGCTGCAGTATCTAGAGATGAGTCACCTTCTACAACAATACCATCGATAGGGATTTTTTCCCCTGGACTAACCAGAAGAACACTTCCGATTTCGACATCATCAGGATCTACTTCCACTTTCTCGCCGTCATCGCCTTCGACATAAGCCACATCCGGACAAATATCCATGAGCTCAGATATATTTCTACGGCTTCGTCCGACAGCGTAACTCTGGAACCACTCACCTATCTGGTAGAACAGCATAACAGCAATAGCTTCGACATAATCTCCATCTTCATAGAGTGCGAGTACTATCGCACCTATCGTCGCAATCGCCATGAGCAAGCTCTCATCAAACGGCTGGCGATTCTTAATTCCTTTAAAAGCTTTTAAAAGCACATCATATCCAATGATAAAATAAGGCACGAGATAAGCGACAAATCTAAGCAATCCATGAATCGGAGCAAAATGTAAGATTGCAAGCAAAGCCGCCGATACTAGTATTCTGATTAAATTCTTCTGCTGTTTCTTTGTCATGATAAATCACTTCTTTCTTTAATCACGAATATCATCCAGCGATTTATTAGATTCTTCGACTTATAAGAAGATTTCACAATCACTTTCTACCTTCTTACAATTTGAAAGGACATCATTCATTACAGAATCTGCATCAACGCCTTCTTCAAACTCGACTTTCATCTTTAAAGCCATAAAGTTAACTACAGCATCCTTAACACCTTCTGTATTCTTTGCTGCATCCTCCATCTTTGCTGCACAGTTAGCACAGTCCACATCAATCTTATATGTTTTCTTCATAACATAACCTCCTAAAAATATAAAAATAAAAAACACTCATATTAATAATTTGCAACTAAGTTGCGATTCGATTAAACATTTGTTTAATCGTTTGATTTGATAATACCATTATTAGATTTAAAGTCAATACTTTTTAGAAGATTTTAATTAAACAAATACTTAATCGTTTATCAAAGCTTGATATGCGCTTATTTTTTCTCTAAAATAATATTATATTAATGAAATAAAGGAGTCCCACTATGGCAAAGGACATCGAAAACATAAACAAAACTAAATCAGAATCACATACCCTTCCACACAACCACGGAGAAGTAGACATAAATGCATTACTCGAACACATTCCTTCAGACGAGGTGATTGATTCAGTATCAGCCGCCATGAAGCAGCTCGGCGATCCTAGTCGACTTCGCATCTTCTGGCTACTCTGCCACGCGGAAGAATGTGTCATCAATATCGCATCTGTCGTAAACATGTCCAGTCCTGCTGTCTCTCACCATCTTAGACTTCTAAAGAGCGCAGGCCTTATCACATCACGCCGCGACGGAAAAGAAATGTACTACAAAGCCGCCGACACACCTCTCGTCGACAGCTTACATCATATCATTGAAGAAGTAGGCTTCATAACCTGCCCATACTAAAACATGAAATATTAGAAAACCCGATCAAATACGAAAAAACCTAACTAAATCGTCAATCTTTCGTAGGTTCCACTTTCCTGCCAATCCAAATCATGTGAAACACGTCATTTCAACTCATCCACATGACCATTTAAAAGACCCAATCATGTGAAATTCCACATTTCAACTCATTCACATAACAATTTTCCCCTCCATTCATGTGAGCCTCTTCATTTCAAGCTATTCACATGACACTTTCAATCTTCAAATCATGTGACCTCATACCAGATTGCCATCTCACATGAACTCGCTTTAAAATCTTTCATGTGAAATAGCAAGTTAAAGTCCTCTCACATGAATCACCCTTCAAGAATGTCATGTGATTTACCAAAAACAGTCAAAGTCACATGAACCACCCTTCTAAAACATCATGTGAACCCCACCAAACATATCTAGTCACATGTCACCCCAATCCTAAGTTCATGTGAATCAAGAAGTCATTGAGCTTTCACATGACTTCGAGCAACCTACCCTAACCTAGAGCCAAATTAGATTAATCAAGTGCGGCTGCGCCGCAGGGAGATCCTATTATGTTTGCTTGATTACAACTTTTCATCAAAAACAGCCTGTCAAGGATGGCGAAGCCACCGAAGGCTACGTCCTTGACAGGCTGCTTTCTTTGATGAATATAATCAATCAAACAAACATATCTCATTATCCTGCGCTCTCGCACCAATCCCACTCTGTGAGCGAAGCGAACACTTGCTTTTCTTACCTACTACGGAAGATTAACTGAAATAATAATATCTTCCGTAGTATTCAACCGAAACTACCTACAAATCTCCTTCGAATCCAGCACGATCGTAAAAGGCCCGATATTTGAGAAAGTCACCTTCATCTCTTCCCCAAACACGCCAGTTCCGACCTGGTAGCCGGCTTCGCGACATTTGTCGACTACATAGTCATACAAACTCTCAGCCAAGTCAGGCTTCGCCGCATTCACAAAGCTAGGTCTGTTTCCATGTGAGCAATCCGCATACAACGTAAACTGTGACACCAGAAGCAGCGAACCGCCAACCTGCTCGAGATTCAAGTTAATCTTATCATTCTCATCTGGAAAGATTCGAAGGCCAAGCATCTTTTTTATCATCTTGTCCGCAATCTCTTTCGTATCATCTGGTCCGATTCCCACGAGCACCATGTACCCCTTGTCGATTGCCCCAGTCACTTCTCCATTTACTCGAACCTCAGCGTCTTCCGCTATCTGAATCACAAATTTCATCTCACAAAAACCCTTCTAATAATCTTCCTGCAGACTCTCGGAAAAAAACTTCATCAATCCATCTATTACCTCAGAATCATATTCTGACACATAAACATTTGAAGCAATTCTAGAAGCTAGAATATGAAGTGATACTCCCTTCGTACCCAATATTCTAGATACTAACTTCTGCTTTCCGCGCATATACTGAACTTTTGAATAATCAATCACATGATAATTCCAGTTCAAACTTCCTTCTCGAATCCAGAGTCTGTCTTTATCAAACGCTATCCTGCAAACAGATTGTTTAAAGAATAAACACAAAATACTATACAGGAGCACCAATCCGATAACTACTATAATCGGCACAGTTATAAACTGGTTCTCGCCAAACACATCTATCTGATGCCCTGAGCTTACAAACGATATAATCTCCCCGATTCCAAATCCTATCAGCGACCAGATTATAACCTCAATCGGGCCATCCAGAATATCTCGAATTAGAGATTTCTTCGATCTCTTTTCCATCTCCTCAGGCTTTTTAAACTCAAACTCAGGCAGAACCTGCTTCATAAGTGGTTCAATACTTTCAATCGGAATAGCAGGAAAAAGCCACTGTCCATCGACATCCTCATCCTCACCACCGACATTTATAACATTCACTGACGCTCTACCCATAAATCTTCCCAGCAAAGCACACTTCATACGAACTGCCTGAATCTGATTCACCGGCACAGAGTATGAACGCAGTTTCAAAGCTCCACTGGAAATATAAATCATATCTCCGCGTCTCTTCACTCTGAAATCATGATATCTCACAAAAGACTTAAAGATATTTTTTCCAGCGTAATAACAAGCTGTCAACGGAATTATTAGGAGTGGAATTATGCTCGAAAGCCTCTCTCCAGCATTCCACATCAGAACGAAGATTATCAGCGCTGCGATAATTCCAAGCGAAAATCCCGAAATCACACCGATATCAATCGAAGCAATCGCTGCAGCCATATTCTCACTTTCATCCAGCCTAAAATCATATTCTTCCTGTCCGGCCGCTTCCTCGTTTGATGCGGCAGCTGCCTCCTTTGATTCTGCCGCCGCATCTTCATACAGCATTCCGTCCGTGATATAACTCATCACGAGATCACGAACCTTCATCGCATCCTCTAACCCGAGCACGATAAACACATCCGTCTTGTCCGCAGTAGAAAGCGTGCTGGTATCAAACTTTACCTTGTAGATGTGCGTCAATCTCTCAAAGACATTCTGCTCCAGATTAACATTTGAAACATTCTTTATCGAGATTTCGTCTTTTTTTGCGAAAAAAGTCTTCCTCTCAACCACAATCATGCCATCTTTAATCGAAAGCGTGGTTTTCTTCCAACGGAAGTAGGATAATCCGAATCCGACGATTAGTATCACTAAGAATATCCCGATGTCTAATCCAAAACTGATTATAACCCCTTTCGTCCAACCCGATCTAATAAGCTCATGAAATGTATCTACTATATCCTCTACCTGTCCTAAAAAGAGTACGATGATACCCACTAATACTCCCCAGGTGTTCTCAAGCAGAGACAGCTTATGATTACGAAGTCCTACTATTTCTCTATTCATAATCAATCCCTCGCATCAACAACATATTTATTAATACGTGCTTTTAATCTGTCTCCGATTTCCTGAGCTCTTTCTTTTTCCATAAATCGGATAGTCACATCTCCTCCAGCTGTGTAAACGACGAGCTTTGTCATTCCAAACATTCTGTCTAGAGGACCTGACTCCAGAGAGATCTTCTGAATTCTCTCGATAGGTACGATTTCTTCTGTAATCATAATGAATCCTTCACGAAGAGAAATCTGTTCATCCGTAAAGGAAGCTCGATACCAATGGTACCGAGCAAAAGGCATAATCAGAGATATCACCCAACTAAAGCCTAATATTATTAGTATCAAAAGAGTAGTCCAATCCGGAATATCATTTCCGGCAAACTCGAATACTACGCCTACGCATGCTGAAACTATAATCATCGTGATTAATGAAGAACATAATAGCAATCTCTTCATCTTAGGATTTCTTTTTTCGTACATCATAACTCCTTAAAATTTCTTGAAATAAGTTCTAAATATCTTCGGACTAACTGGAACTCTAAACAGAATTCTTGAAATCGCTACATATATCACTAGTGAGATTGCAACGATTGCATATCCTACAGCAACCATTACACCAAAAGGCTTATTACATAAATCTATCATAAGCTTTGTGATATCCGGGCCGACTCCAACCATAGGGAAATAAATACCCAGGTAGCAAACCAAGAAGATAATAATCGAAATAATGTAATACTTAAATACTGTTGCAGTATAAATATTGATAACCAGCATGATTATCGCAAGTTCGATCACGCCCATCTTCATAAAGATTTCGTATTCTGGATGTGAATGCATAACCGCCAAACGTAACAGAACAACAACAGTATATGAGAACATTGTCATTACGCAGTAAACTCTAACCGGGATATCGTAGAGCATCTTTTTCGAAAAACCTGATGAGCCTACACATCCAGCTAGATTAAGTCCCATGAGAACCTGTGGGAAATACATAGGAATGATTGACATGAATAGTCCACCTATAGGGAACATCATAGCTGCACCGTTCTGTGTGTCATAGAAGATTTCTGGAAAAAAAAGATTCTGCACGATTTCAAATGCCAAACCAACCACAAACATAACCAATGCTGAACCAATAGTAAGCTTTGGCTTAATACCATATTTTATAAGCGAAAGCGCTCTCTTAAAATCACTCATCGAAATAACTCCTTCCCAACTTTCTATAAATATCAAAGAAATAGAAAGCTATGATAAACACGATTGCAATATCAACTAGTACAACTATCCATCTTGGGATGATTCCTATAAACATAACAAAAGGTCCAACCAGATAAACAGCAATCATCGCAATCAGTATGCTCATTACAAATGTTCCTGACAAACGACTCACGATTAGTTCCAGCATCACTCCGCCGAACACACTAAGCGCTGCGGAAAAATACAGAAATGCATCGAACTCTGTGCTTCTTAAATACAGGCAATATGGAATGACTGTAAATGCCGCTATTACCAAAGCTTTTCTAATAGCATCTACTATTATTGCTGAGCCAAAGAAATTCTTTCCTTTAGCTGAGCTAAGCAGATAACCCATTCCCTGAATCTTTTTCCTGTCAACTGCTTTCATGAAAAAGATATCTGAAATAACTTCAGTCAACAGCATAATCATAATAGGCATTAATAACGCTATAAACACAATTCCCATTCCCCTTCCTGATAAAACAGGAAGAGTTATATCTTTAAGGAAATGATATAGAATCAATGTTGCAGCCAACTGTGCTGCAGGTATAACACCCCACATTAAAATCTTGTACCACGGTGAAGTAAAAACCGAGTATTCTTTAATCATCTTCATAACAGCCTCCTACTTAATGTTTGAATGCTGCTTCATAAGTGATACAGAAATCTCTGTCAGATTTGGCACTTCACATACAGCATTTAAGAGTTCTACGTTGCTTCTATCTGTTGCAAGTGCGAGACCTTCGATTCCCTGGCTGCTCTTATGTGCACCGATGAGATACTGCTTAAGCTGATCTGCATTGTCTGCATTACCGCGTACCATGATGTATTTTTCCTTAAGCTCTTCTGTGAAGCCTGTCTCGAGTACGCTACCCTTGTCCATGATGATTACATAATCTGTAACGTTCTCCATATCAGCAATATTGTGAGTTGAGAAAAATACTGATCTCTTTCCTGGCTTTACATCCATATAATCACGGATGATTTCACAAAGCTTATCTCTCATCAGAGGATCAAGTGGAGATGCAGGTTCATCGAGAATCAGAATATCTGTATCACGAGCCAGAACTGTAGCCATCTCGAGCTTCATTCTATTACCATCGGAAAGCTGAGAAACTTTCTTCCATTTTTTTCCAACCTTATCAACCGGAATATCGAGGTCTACGATAATCTGATCGAATTTGTTCTCATCAAAGTTTGAGAACAGAAGTTTAGATGCTTCACGAACCTGTTTTACTGTCCACTCTGGAAGGAAATAATCATTCGGTGAAGTAAAACCGATTCTCTCTCTCAGCGCCTCTGTCTCTGGAAGGAACGGATCTACATTTCCTCTCGTATTCTGTCCCATTCCATTAAATGCACCATTCTCCTCTTCAAAGAAATTGATTCTTCCTTTGTAGTCCATACGAACACCAGCCAAGATATTTAGCAAAGTGGACTTACCTGCTCCGTTCTCTCCAATAAGGGCTGTTGCGAGTCCCTCTGGAACTCTGAAATCAGGAATATTTAATTCGAATCCACTAAATTTCTTCTGAATGTTCTCTCCATGAATCGCATTCTTAAACTCCATATTACTCATAATCTCTTCCTTTCCTTTAATAATTCTCCATGTCTAGTAAGCTCTTTAAAGTCTGAATTAATTCCTCATTTGAAATCTTCGCTATCTTTGCTGCCTTTATAGCTTCATTTAGCGAGTTTTCTACTAACCTAAGATGTTGTTCCTTCATCATATCGGTATCCTGCGGGTTCACACAGAAACCTTTACCCTGAATAGCTCTGACGATTCCTTCCTGCTCCAAAACCTCGTAAGCTTTCATCGTAGTGATTACGCTTATCTTTAATTCCTTTGCCAGAGATCTAATCGAGGGCAAATACTCTCCGGCTTTTATATCTCCATTCAAAATTCTGGTTCTGAAATCATCTGCAATCTGCTGATAAATGGGAACTCCACTATTTTGCAATATTATCATTCGCTCACCATCTTTCTAGCTTATGGAAACCGCCCTAATTTCCATCTGTTATACAGTTCACATAACTGTTTATGTGTTATATATACAGTATATACATTCGTTTGTCAATGGAATTTTGATATTTTTTTGTTTTTATCGCTTTGGTAGGTATCCACCTAGTCATATAACAATTCATCATTTCTCCACCTAAAAATTAGATATCCAACATCAAACTATCTATTAAGCCAATAAACATATCCGATTAATATGGTCGTCCTAAATTTCTACAATGCTAAAATATTTCTTGGGTTAAATATATATAAAGGAGGAGAACCTATGAGGAAATTACAGAAATTCAAGGTGATACTGGCATTCACGCTTGTACTCGTAATGTCTTTTTCCGGTTTGACCGGATGCAAAGGCTCAAAAACGGCATCTAATGGAACGAGGATTACTATGCCGCAAAACACTTCTGATACAAGCCATAATAAAACATCCACTTCAAACAAAAATGTCATAAATCACTCAAACAAACGCTCATCAAATTCTAAAAACGCAAACACAGCTAATACGAAGTCAAACTCTAATCAGAGTGCATCCAAAAACAGGAACGCATTTATGACTACAACAGCTCATTAAAATTCCAGCGCTTCCAGCAAAACTAGCAGACCAAACACATCAACCGCTCCACAGAAACCAGATTATTCTAAGATGTCAGCTCTAGAGGTTACAAAATATCTCGGAAACGGAATCAATCTCGGAAACACATTTGAAGCTTATGGACATAACACTTTGGGGACAAACGCAAATGTCTACTCTTACGAAACTTGTTGGGGACAGCCGGTGACGACGAAAGCGATGATTTCCGGAATGAAGGCAGCTGGATTTGACAGCATCCGTATTCCTATCGCCTGGACAAATATGATGAACTTTGAATCCGGAGACTATACTATAAATCAGGCATATATAAACAGAATCAAGGAAGTTGTAAACTGGGCATTAGAAAATGACATGTTCGTCATTATAAATGATCACTGGGACGGCGGCTGGTGGTCCATGTTCGGTTCAGAGAATCAGACTAATCGCGCAAAAGCCTGGACTATGTATGAAACACTTTGGAATCAGATTTCAAAGGAATTCTCAAACTATTCTGAGCAGCTTATCTTCGAATCTGGAAATGAAGAACTTGGAGACAGGCTCAATGAAAGCACTGACTTTTCTAAATACGGAACCCTGACAGAAGATGAAAAATACGCCACAACAAATGCCATCAATCAGAAATTTGTAGACATTGTCCATAGAAGTGGCGCAAAGAATGATCATCGTTTTCTTCTACTGGCAGGCTATAACACGGATATCGATAAAACAGTCGATTACAGATTCCAAATGCCTAGAGATACTATTGCAAACAAGTTGTTTGTTTCTGTTCACTACTACTCACCTTGGAATTATTGTGGTGTAGATAATAATTCCCGCTGGGGCACCAAATCCGATTACACAGACATGAACACAGCCTTTAAGAAGCTTCAGCGTTTTACAAACGAAGGATATGGAGTAATCATCGGAGAATATGCCGCTATTCCTTACTATGATAAGCAGGCAAATAAATCTGTCATGAAGGATAACACTGTCGAGTTCACAAACAACCTTCTCGACAACTGCGATATATACAACTACTGCCCGATGCTTTGGTCCACGAACGACTCTTATAATAAGAGCACCAACACGATGATCGATGCTTCACTAACTAAGTTTTTTACATCCAGAAATTATGTTGCGGAAAAAAATTCCGGATCATCTTATCTGCCTACAGTAAGAGCCAGAATGGAAGCAAATCTAAAGAATGCTCCTGATAAATGGGATGATGTAGAAGATTATAATCCTGGCGATTCTGTTGCATGGATTATGTGGATGGGAGGCGCCGGAACTTACAGTACCGGAGATGTATTTAATCCATCAGATAATACTCCCGGCATCAAAGCCACAAATGCAATCGTCACAGGACCTGGAGAATACACAGTTTCTCTCGATTTTGAGAACGGAAACAACGGCGTAACATTCAGCGCACTTGGAATCAAAGATGCAGAAATCAAATTTCCAGGATGTATCATAGATATAAAGGAGATTTCAATCGACGGCAGAACTTTTTCTCCATCAAAAGTCGGATACACTACATCTGATGATGGAAAATGTACACGAGTAAATCTGATGAATGAATGGGTTGGAAACATACCATCGACTGCCAGAACTAAAGACGGAAACCTTTCTAACGCTTCCGCAATAATTCTGGACAAGATTCAAATAAACGGCATTCATAATATCACTATCAAATTTGAACTAATCTGTAAGTAAACAAAAACCGACCTCTAACAGCCAGTTTACAAATCTGACTATTAGAGGTCGGTATATTTTCTAAGCAATATTCAATTTATTTTTTTATACTATCAAACTGCTCTACTATATCCTGTGATGGAGGTGGTGTAAGCAAGCTTACGATTACTTCCACTAATAGAGCAAAGATAAATGCAGGAAGTATCTCATAGATATCAAACATACCTCCCAAAGGTCTCACAAAGAATTTCCAGATAAATACAAATGCACCACCTGAAATCAGACCTGCTATCGCACCATATTTATTCGATCTACGCCAGAACAACGCCAGAATCATAACCGGTCCGAAAGCTGCTCCTAAACCGGCCCATGCGAAACTAACTATCGCAAACACAGAACTATCTGGATTCCATGCGATTATTACTCCTAAAATCGCAATCAAAATAATAGTGATTCTTGATATAACCATCAGCTTCTTCTGAGAATACTTTACATGGAAAAAATCCACCAATATGTCTGTCGATATTGATGAAGAAGCTGCCAGAAGCTGTGAATCTGAAGTCGACATAGTAGATGCCAAAATTCCAGACAGAACTATTCCTGCTATGATTGCAGCAAAGATACCGTATTTTGAAAGAATCTTTGAAAGCTCAATAAAAATAGTTTCTGACTGAGCACCATTCAATATAGGAAATCTTCCTCTATTAGTGATTCCAAGTCCGATGATACCGATCATTACTGAAACCATCATCGAAATCAATGCCCAAACAGATGCGATTCGGCGAGAAAGCTTAAGCTTTGAATCATCTTCAATCGCCATAAATCTAAGCAATATATGTGGCATTCCAAAGTATCCCAATCCCCACGCTACAGTAGAAATAATAGATACTACCGAAAAATGACTTGCTTTATTATGTACCGGGTCAAAAGTCTCTGTTAGTGAAAAATATCCAGGTAATTCTGATGCATTATCAATTACATTTGTAAATCCACCAGCCAGCTGTAATCCAAACACGAGGATTATTATCAGCGCAATCGACATAACTATACTCTGAATCAAATCAGTCGTCGAAGCAGCCAGAAATCCTCCGAGAGTCGTATATAACAATATTACTACCGCTGCAACTATCATCGCTACGTGATAATCCACGCCAAACAAACTTCTAAAGAGTTTACCGCAAGCGGCAAATCCTGATGCTGTGTATGGAATAAAGAAGACTACAATCCACAAGGCAGATATCAACATGAGGATATTTTTTTCATCATCGTATCTGCGTGAGAAAAAACTAGGAACGGTGATCGATCCTGTTGCCTCTGAATATCTGCGGAGCCTCTTTGCAGTTATAAGCCAGTTTAAATAAGTTCCGGCTACCAGACCTACGATAGTCCAGCCTACATCAGCTACACCTGATAAATAAGCAAGTCCGGGGAGCCCCATCAGGAGATAACTACTCATATCTGATGCTTCAGCGCTCATCGCTGTCACAAAGGGTCCTAGTTTTCTGCCGCCGATATAGAAATCGTTGACCGTATTATTTCTCTTTGAAACTAACCAACCTACGTAAACCATTCCAAAGAGATATAAGATCATAGTCAGCAGAATTGAAATTTCCGAACTGTTCATATTTATACCTCTTTCTATTATCCGACAAAAAAAGCCCGTGCCTATGAATTCTTGAATACCCTTATTAAAAGGAGTATAATTTCACAGTGTTTAGGCTTTTTTGCCATAGAATGATATATTAACACTAAAATATAAATCATTCAATTTAATTTGACATGAGATTTAATAAAGTGTAAGGAGAAATAAATGGAACAGAAATTTTATCCTCTAATCTTCGGCGGAGATATAAACGTATATTCTGTCGCTAGAGCTTTTCATGAGGAATACGGAATTAAGTCAACTTGCTATGGAAAATACCCTTCAGGCCCAGCGGCTCGTAGCTCTATAATCGACTACCACGCAAACCCTGATAACGAAACTCCAGAAGCATTTCTCAGATATGTAAACGAATTTGCATCAACTCATACAGATGCACCTATCCTCGTAATCGGAGCTGGTGATGCATACGTACAGTTGATTTCTGAGAACAAAGACAAGCTTCCGGAGAACTGCATCGCTCCTTACATCGATGCTGATATGCTGAACAAACTCGTACAGAAGGAATATTTTTACAACCTTTGCGATAAATACAGCATCGATCACCCAGGAACATTTATTTATAAGAAGGAAATGGGACACGATTTTGAGATTCCTTTCAAAGCTCCATTCATCTGCAAGCCAAGCTGCTCTATCAGTTACTGGGAGCATCCTTTTGAAGGAAACAACAAAGTATTCATCGTAAATTCACGCGAAGAGCTTCTCGATATTCTCGACAGATGCTACGCTGCTGGATACCCAGATTCTATGATTATTCAGGATATGATTCCTGGAGATGATACTTACATGCGAGTTCTGACATGCTACTCTGACCAGCATGGAAAAGTAAAGATGATGTGTCTCGGACACACTCTCCTCGAAGAGCACACACCTCACGGAAGCGGTAATCACGCTACTATCATCACAGAATACAACGAAGAAATCTGTATGAAGATCAAAGCCTTCCTCGAAGACATCGGATATGTGGGTTATTCAAACTTCGATATTAAATATGATGAACGTGATGGCAAATACAAATTCTTCGAGATCAACTGCCGCCAGGGTCGAAGCAATTATTATGTAACTGGTGCCGGATATAATATTGCAAGATATTTTGTTGAGGACTATATTTTTAATAAAGATATTAAATTTGAGATTTGTAAGAACGAATCTCTTTGGAGCGTAGTTCCTATCAAAGTAGCAAAGGACTACATCGTTTCAAAGTACCATCCTACTATTAACAAACTACTTCGCGAGAAGAAATTTACTAACTCTCTCGTATACAGTGGTGAGAAGAACCTGCTCCATAAACTCTGGGTTAAACATAATCTATCCAGACATAAGAAGAACTACGCTACTTACTACGATAAGAAGAACTAGCGAATACTCTATTTTTAAGTAAAGAGATGAACACTATGAGAGACTTTAATAATCAAAAACTTGGAATACTCGGTGGTATGGGTCCACAAGCCACACAGATTCTATATCAGTGGATTCTGGATCGTACCGATGCTTCATGTGATCAGGAACATATTCCTACAGTAATCTTAAGTGACACAGTTATGCCGGATAGAACATCTGCTATCCTTTCAGGAAAGACAGAAAACGTATATAACAAAATGCTTACAGACTGTCAGACTTTAGAGAACTGTGGTTGCTCCTGTATAGCTATTCCATGTAATACATCTCATTATTTTGTGGATGATATCCAGAAAGAAATAAGCATTCCAATAATACATATGCCTAGAAAAACTGTAGCACGAATCCGTGCAGATTTTCCTGAAGGCACAAAGAAGGTTGCTATTCTGGCAACTGATGGAACACATAATACTGGAATCTATAAACGAGAAATTGAAAATGCAGGTCTCCAGGCTTACGAACCGGAACCAGACATCCAGAAGTATGTAATGTCTCTGATTTATGATGAGATTAAAAAGGGAGAAAAGGGTAATCGTTCAACCTTCATGAAGATTGACAAAGCAATCCGCGAAGCAGGTTGTGACTGCGCCATCCTCGGCTGCACAGAACTCTCTGTCTATCGCGAATACCATGGTCTCCCACCATTCTACATCGATGCTATGGAAGTGCTGGCTGAGGAGTGTATTAAATTCTTTGGTTTAGAGCCAATTGATGTGTAGCATGCGGTGAGAGCTTGCGGCGATTCTATAATTCATAATTTTGCATTTAATAGCGCCAATCAGCGGTTACAGCTTAGTTTTTGTTTCTGAAAACGAAACAAAAACCAAGTTGCACCGGCTTGGCGCTTATTATTTTGCATAGATCTATAAATTATAGAATCACAAGCTCTCTACTGGCCCCGCGAGAACCATACATTTCCTCCAAAAGCATGTGAAACCACATTATTTCTTCTCCCCACATACTTCTCTTTCTCCCCAGTCATGTGAAACTCAACTTTTCACAACTTTCACATGCTTCCCAAAACACCATTTCATGTGAACCTCTTAATTTTCAAGCTTTCACATGCTTCCCAAAACACCCATTTCATGTGAACCTCTTAATTCTCAAGCTTTCACATCAAAACGCTTCCCTCCAAATCATGTGTCCTCCGCCCAAATCTCCATCTCACATGAAATCCCCCATCAAACTTTCATGTGAAATAGCAAGTTATTTTCCTCTCACATGAATCAGTCCTCTCAAATATCATGTGACATCCTTCCTAATTTACCTTTCACATGATTCCTACTCAAATCCATCATGTGAACCTCCTCAAATCAACCAAATCACATAACTAGCTCTCCCTCAGCAAATCTCTCTCAAAGCAAAAATCATGTGAACCTCAATAAAAATCAAGAATCACATAACCCAAATTTTCAAAATCATGTGAAATCTACAAAATTCTTTCTTACACATACATCTCCAAATCCCCATTTCATGTGAATCCCTTCAATTTCAATCTTTCACATGCTTCACCCAACTCCCCTTTCATGTGAACCTCTTAATATTCAAACTTTCACATGCTTCCCAAAGCACCCATTTCATGTGACTTCCATAATTTTCAAGCTTTCACATCAAAACACCCCCTCCAAATCATGTGTCCTCCGCCCAAATCTCCATCTCACATGAAATACACCCTAAAACTTTCATGTGAAATAGCAAGTTATTTTCCTCTCACATGAATCAGTCCTCACAAATATCATGTGACATCCTTCCTAAATTACCTTTCACATGATTCCTCCTCAAATCCATCATGTGAACCTCCTCAAATCAACCAAATCACATAACTAGCTCTCCCCAAGCAAATCCCAATCAAGCTAAAAACCATGTGAATCCCCTCAAATCTTACAACTCACATTCCCCCGCACACCTACCCTTTCATAACCTCATATCAAATTAATCAAGTGCGGCTATCGTCGCAGAGGTATACTATATATTTGCTTGATTACCTAAATGCATCTAATAAATAATCCTGTCAAGGATGGCGAAGCCACCGAAGGCTTACGTCCTTGACAGGATTATTTCTAGATGCTTGTAATCAAACAAGCAAACATATATATATCACTTTGTGTACACGAGCATAATCTGAATTCTCGAGCAAATCAGCTCCGCACCACATTCATCACTATCTTAAATTTTTCAACTCATTCATCACTATCTTAAATTCTACAACTCATTCATCACTATCTTAGATTCTTCAACTCATTCATCATCTCCAGATCATCAGCTGTAATCTTCATATTCGCAGTGATTTTATCAGCACCCGGTTTTGTTACGCTTACCTCGATAATAGTATCTTCTGGTAAACCTGACATCAAAACCTGTCTAGTAAACTGAACTGTCTTTGGATGATTAGCTTCAAACTTACTCTTTAACTGCATGATTTTCATCAATGCTGCTGGATTAAATGCCATATCTATATCTCCTAACTACTTTATCATTTCTAAAAATGCATCTTCATCTAACACTGGAATTCCTAAAGCATTTGCTTTGTCCAACTTAGAACCTGCAGCTTCACCGGCAATCAGATATGAAGTCTTCTTTGAAACAGAGCCAGTGCACTTTCCACCGTTGTCTTCTACCAACGCCTGCATCTCTTTTCGCCCATAATTCGGTAACGTACCGGTAATTACAAATGTCAGACCTGCAAGCTTATCAGATGCATTTTCTTTCTCTTCCATCTGCATATTTACACCGAGAGCTTTAAAATCCTCCAGGATTTCGATGTTTCTCTCATCATGGAAAAAATCATAAATAGAAACTGCTGTAGTCTCACCTACATCAGTGATTTCCTGAAGACGTTCAACTGAAGCGTCTCTTAACGCATCAACAGACTTCATCTCTTTCATAATCGTAGACGCTGTTCTACGTCCGACGTTACGAATACCTAATGCAGCCAGAAACCTGTCTGCTTCATTATCTTTGGAAGCATCTATCGCTGCGAGAAGCTTGTCTGTATTCTTCTCCCTGCCGATTATTCCCTTATCAACCAGCTCATCTCTATGCTCTTTAAGATGATAAATATCTGCATAACTGGAGAGGTAACCTTCCTCTAGCAGCGCATCTATTAGTGTTTCACCCAAGCCCATGATATTCATACAATTAAGTGATGTAAAGTAAGAAATCGTTCTGGAGAGCTGAGCCTTACAAGTAGGATTCACACAACGAATATCAGCTGTATCTTCTTCTACAACCAGCTTTGCTCCACATACAGGGCAATACTCTGATACTCTGTAAACCTGCTCCGGTTCACTCACTACTCCACAAATCTTTGGAATAATATCACCAGATTTCTTCAGCTTGTAAACGCCACCGATTCCGATGCGATTCTTCAACATATAATCTGCATTATGAAGAGTTACTCTGGATACATTTGTACCACATAGTCTCGCCGGCTTATGTGTCTCTGCATCGAGAACATGTCCGATAAACGCAAGCTTTCCTGTTCTACCAACAGTTTCTTCAATCTCTTCCATCACAACCGGACGCTCTTCCGGTGGATACTTGAATGCTATATGTCCAGCAGAATACTTGCTTCCAGCAGGAAAATCATTTCTATAAGCAATATGATCAACCTTTACAACAGCACCATCGATGTCAAAAGGAAGTTCACTTCTCATTTCACCGATTTCACGAATCGCAGCGACAACCTCATCTGAATCCTTGCAAAGTTTGTGATATACAGTCTTTATACCAGCCTGCTCGATGATCTTTAATCCCGCATCATGAGATTCCATCACCTCAGCCGGTCCATCCTGAATATTAAAAACAAACATATTCAAACCACGGTTCTTCGTAATAGAAGTATCCAGCTGACGAAGCGTTCCAGCAGCCAGATTTCGTGGATTAGCGGAAGTCTTTTTTCCCAGCTTCTCCTGTTCAGCATTAAAGCTCTCAAAATCCTGATGAGACATATAAACCTCACCTCGAACCTCGAGATATTCATAATCCAGATTCAATTCCTTCTGTACGTCCGGAATTACATGCGCATTTGCAGTTACATCTTCTCCGACTATACCATCACCACGTGTCTCAGCCAGTGTAAGATGCAGATGACCATCATCCATACGTGTGTATCGAAGCGTCATAGACAGACCGTCTATCTTCTGCTCTACGGAAAAAGATGCATCCGGATGACGTTCTAATACCTTGTTTACCCACGCAACTACATCTTCTTCAGTAAAGACATCCTCGATAGAAAGCATAGGTACATTGTGAGTGACCTTTACTCCAGCTTCTCTCTTTGCTACGCCACCTATCTTCTGAGAAGGTGAATCAGGTGTAACCCATTCAGGATGTTCTGCCTCAGCACCTTTCAGTTTCTGCATCAACATATCATACTCATAATCACTGATTTCAGGAGCATCATCGTTATAATACAGATTCATATGATAATCTATTTCTTTGGCAAGTGCTTTGTATTCTTCAAAAGTCATAACTTAACTCATCTCCCACTTATAATCTACAGGCCGATATCCTTCTTTAGCTTCTCTTCTTCCTGTGGTGTAATCTTTCTGTATTTACCTTCTTCGATTCCATCCAGAGTCAGATTCATAATTCTAATACGTCTCAGATCATGCACATAATAGCCTTCTTCCTGGCACATACGTCTAATCTGTCTATTAAGTCCCTGTGTCAGAATAATATGAAATTCATTATATTTTGATTTCCACACTTTACATGGTCGTGTCGTAACATCCAGTTCTGAGAGATATACTCCTTCACTCATATGCTGAATGAATTCTTCAGTAACCACATGGTCCACACGAACCACATATTCTTTCTCATGATAGTTTGATGCTTTATTCAACGCATTAACTAGATCTCCCTGATTTGTAAGAAGTATAAGACCTCGAGAGTTCTTATCCAAGCGACCTACATTATAAACACGAACAGGGTAATTTATAAAATCGATAATATTCTTTTTCTCACGTTTTTCTGCAGTACACACGATTCCTTTTGGTTTATTAAACAGCAGAATAACCGGTGCATCGGCGCCTTTGACCGGCTTACCTCTATGTGTAACTGTATCGCCTTCTTCAACCTGATCTCCCAGTTCACACACTCGGCCATTAATCTCTATTTCGCGATTCTCTATAAGTCTGTCCGCCTCTCGTCTGGAGCAATAACCGACAGAACTTAAGTATTTATTTAAACGCATTAATCTCTTCCTCTATCAAAAATGACCTCCAATCTGCTAGATGCCATCTAACTCTTGGAGGTCATATTAATCTTTAATTACCAGATATATTACTGAATCAGTTCAGTCTTTACATATCCCGTTACATTATTATAAGTTGTAACCTTTGTCCAGCCAGAAGCGTAGTTCTCATGAATTGTAAGTGGTTCTGAAGTATATGCCACAGCTACAACCTGTGAAGTCTCATCCATCTCGCCACGAACACGAACTGTTGTGTTCAGAGTTATACTTGAACCAGCAGCAAGTCCTGGAACATCGATTACATCTGTTCCAGCAGGTTTAGTGTCTACCAGTGCATCCTTTGGTACATATGCATCATGACTATCATTGTAAAGGATTCTCGCGAAATCACCTTCAGTTGCATACATTGTAACCTCTGCACCGATTTCTAAGTTACCGAGAACAGTTCCATCTGTACCAGCTTTGTTGTAAACACTAACTGCTTTATTTGTATACTTAGTCTTCTTTGACTTCTCGTCTTTCTTGTTCTGTTTTTCTTTTGCCTTTGCAGCTTTCTTATCTTCTTCAGATTTCTTTGCTGCAGCCTTCTTGTCAGCTTCCTTCTGCTTCTTCTCTTCTGCTTTCTTCTCAGCTTCAGCCTTCTTAGCTTCTTCAGCTTTTGCAGCTTCCTGGTCGTACTGGTTAGCCCATGTTGAAGTAGCATTTGCAAGAGTAGAACTCAAGAATGTATTCAAATCTTCATCCTTTACCATAGCGGCATTGAATTCTTTCTGAACCTTTGTCTGAAGATTCTTTAAATCATCCTGCTCTTCGAAAGTAGCGATAAGTTTTACTATCTTCGTATCCATCTCATACTCTGAGTAGTTTGTATTGAAGTTTGAGTAAATGTTATCGATATAGAGAGTACCCTTCTTATCTGTCTTTACATAGAAGAAGTCAAGTCCAGGAGCTTCAGTCTTTATATTCTTGAACTTAATCTTCATAGATACAGATACGAGGTAAGATTCTTTATCCAAACCTCTCTTTGAGTAAACTGTAACATCATCGTATTTTTCTACATATCCGCTAAAGAATTTGATATAGCTTTCCTCTTTAGCAGAAATAGGTTTTGCAACCTTCTTTAAGTCTTTGATATTTCCAGCAGCATAAGCCTTGTAGTAATTCTCCATCAGAGTTACAAGCTCTTCATTTGTCTTCTTGCTTTCTGTCTGGTATTTTCCATAAGCACCAGCCATAGGATCACTATCAGCAGCTGTACCATTAGTACATCTAACCAAAATCAATGTGATAGCAATCAGTACAATAACAGCACCATAATATCTGTATTTCTTTGGATCACATACTACTGTAACTATCTTTTTCCAGATTTCTTTAAGCTTATCCTTGTTTGCCATTTTTACTTTCCTCTATATTCTCTATTTATTAAATCTAATATCTAAAAAAATCGATGCTCTAGACACCGGATGTAGACGACCGGATTCGAACCGGCGATCTTCGGAGTCGGAGTCCGATGCGTTATCCAGCTACGCTACGTCTACGTAACAAAATCTTAATAATATTATCAAAAAACCTTCATTCCGTCAATGTACAATACTCGTCAAAAATAGGTCTCCTTCACTCGAGTGTTTTGTAACATTTATGTAACATTTAAAAAGAGAGCCCGTGAAAACCTCACGGACTCTCTACTATTTCACTTGAAACACTTAATTAATATTTAGAGAATACATCGATCTCATCCTTGAAACCGTTAATAGCTCCAACAGACGCCTGCATCTCTTTATCAATATCTGAAATCTTGTCTACCAAAGTACTTGTATTTCCAGAAGAACTGATAACAGCCTGTGCACTCTCTTCTGAAGCTTTTGCAATACCTTCGATAGAATCTACAATCTGATTCATAATTACTTTCAGGTTATCTGTCTTCTCAGCAAAAGCTGACATTGCATCATTGATATGCTCAGCATCTTCTTTGTACTGTTCACCTGAATCTACGAAGCTATCATAATCTGAAAGGATTTTTTCCTGCATGAAATCAAGCATCTGCTGTGAATTATCGATCAGAGAATTAACAGCTTTTACAACCATGTCATTGATTTCCTGAATGTTGTTTGCAGTTTCTCTACTAGATTCTGCCAGGTCTCTGATTTCATCAGCTACAACCGCAAAACCTCTTCCAGCTTCACCTGCTCTGGCTGCCTCGATAGAAGCGTTCAGAGCCAACAGATTTGTCTGTGAAGAAATAGAAAGGATTTCTCCTGTCAGGTTATTAACTTCATCGACGCTCTTTGAATCATGGATAGCTTTCTTCATAGTCTCGATCAGACTACCCAGCATCTCGTTTGCAGCATCTTTATTCTCTCTGGCTGTATTTGCAAGCTCTGTAGCTCTGTCATCCATCTCTCTGGAGTAAGAAGCAATATTAGTAGACTGTTCAGAAATAGCATCTACTTCCTCACCGATATTTGCAGTTCCTTCAGATACTGCATGAATTGTAGAAGAAACCTCTTCCATAGAAGCAGCGAGTTCTTCGAGACGATTGCTTACTTCTGTAGCATTTGAATTTGAATCTCCTACGTTCTGGTTTACATTTCCAATGAGATTCATAAGTTCATCTGAACCACCACCGAGCTTAATAACGATCTTCTGGAGAATATCCAGGAAGTTATTCATGCCATAAGCCAACAGACCGATTTCATCATTTGTCTTTACAGGCAATCTTCTAGTCAGATCACCTTCTTTATTTCTAAAGGATTCATTGATTACATGAAGCTCATCTGAAGCCATCTTAAGTGGCTTAACAACAGATTTCTCAATAATAAAGATTGCCAGAATGATGAAAACCAAAATCTCAACCATTAAAAAAACTGTACTGTTTAAAGCTAGGAAATATGTTTTCTCTGCATCATCTGAAGCTTTTTTTGCTCTCTTTATTTCTAAAGCTGTCAGTTTCTCAGCGCCCTGCTCCATCGCATCTGCCTTATCAAGCATCTGTAACTGCATAACGCCAAACGCTGTAACTACATCACCTTTTTTCATCGCTTCAATAGCTGTAGTCGCCAGCTGCTCTGTATCGTTTACATCAGCTTCAAACTGATTTAAAAGCTTATCTTTTTCTGGATTTGAAGATAATTTCTTATACTCCTTCAAATCTGCCAGTGTTGCATCTTTGATTTCATACATCTTGTCCAGAAGTTTAGCAACTTCGTCCATATTCTTCTGAGAATATGCGATAACAAACTGATCTAGAACTCGCCATTCATGCTCGATATCATACTGAAGCTGTCCTGAAAGCTCTACACCCTTCAGGTATTCATCAGAAATAGATACCTGTTCTTCATGTACTTTGTTCAGATAGAACATACCAACGAGTGTCGCTGCAACTGCAGTAATTGCAAGCAAGATTACTGGAATATACAGCTTTAAACGAACTGTAGTCGTCCTCTTGTTATTGATACTTTCTCTTGTTTTATTATCAGCCATCATTTTTCTCCTTAACAGCCTTATAAATAAGCTCCATATTAATTTTATATTCAACTTTTGATTAAGTAAAGCAATTATTTATTAATTACTTATAAATTCTGATATTGTCGCACTAATCCCCGGATTAGTTCTTTTTTATGCCTATGATTTCATAAGCAACTACATCAGGTGTCTTCTCATCGGTTTGGATAAAAAGATTTCCGGCTTTCTTATAGCTTGCCTCTCTTCTCTTCATCATCTTCTCTATTCGAGAGATCATCTCCTTCTCAAACATAAGTGAATTTGAAGGCAGGAAAAGTTCCAGATCATCTTCGTTGTTTGCACTCTGTTTTAGAAGCGGACGTGTAAAAGTATCCTTTGTACGTTCACGAATAGTCTCCGGTGTAGCCTCAAGTACAACCACCGAACCGGTTTCTCTCATGATTTCGATATTATCTTCATTCAGTGTGATTCCACCACCACAGGATACGATAGCCGGACCACTTTCAGAGATAAGTTTTAAAAGCTCGCTTTCTTCTCTTCTAAAGCGTTCTTCGCCATAACTGTCAAAATAATCAGATATAGGAAGATGAAATTTTGACTCGAGAATTTCATCCATTTCGAATACCGGCAGATGAATTCTGTCTGAAAGGACTTTTGCAGTAGTAGTCTTTCCTGCTCCCATGAAACCACAGATATAAATATTGTGAGTCATCGGGTCTACTGCAAGCATCTCGTGAATCTGATCCAGGAACTCTCTCATATACAGATAAGAAACCTGTCCCGGAGCAAAAGCTTCATCGCAGGAAGCATAAGTCATACACTGCTTGTTTCTCTCTCCATAAAAACGAGTAGCCAGTCCCATCTCTCCCATAGAAATACAGACTACATTTCTATCAGGACATTTTTCATGGTATCTGTTTGGAAGCTCTGTCATACGATGAACATCTGAGAATTCATTTGGGATACAAGCCACTTTCACAATATCAGAGCCCATCTCTTCCATCTTTACCATCTTTCTGAGCAGGATTTCTGTAGATGGAGTCTCCTTGAAATTATGATAGGAACCTATTACATCGATTCCTCTTTCATGTGCCAGTTTAATAAGCCCTTCTGCATCCTTTGCAGTTTCAATTTCAATATCCACGAAATCAGGCTTTCCACGCATTATAATTTCTTTCATAACTTCATCGTATTTAGAAGTCATATCAAAGAATCCGCCTTCGTTTGAAGTACGAAGAGTAAATATAACCGGAACATCGAGAGATTCAAGTCCCTCTAAAACTTCTAACATATAATCGATATCAAAGCGCTCGATACCTCTTTCTATGTCTGCTTCTATAGTGTCCGCCCTCCACTCGATCATATCTACATGATGATCTGAAAGAACGATACTTTTACTCCTGATTTCTGCAGGATTTTTTCCCTTTAAAGACACTGCTACCCTCGGCATAGCAGTCCTACGATTTTTAAAATTATATTTCATAAAAAAACCTTCCATTTTTTTCAAATTTTCCTATCAAAATTAGGCGCAGAATATTATAATATCACAGGTATGCAAAAATCAATAAATTAAGGAGTACTAAACATTCCCTTAAAGAATTGTTTGGTTTGGTAATTTATATTATGAGACTAGACCGTTTTTTATCAGAAATGAAAATAGGCACCAGAAGTGTATTAAAGAAGGAGATTCGCCGCGGAGCTGTCACTATAGATGGCGCTGTCGTAAAGGATCCCTCTACTTCTGTTACACCAAATTCTACCGTTACATATAACGGAAAGCCTGTATCCTTTGTAGAATTCCAGTATTATATCCTGAATAAACCTGCCGGTGTCGTAACGGCAACCGAGGACAAACGCCATGAAACCGTTTGTGACCTCCTGCCTGAAGGCGCCAGAAGAGATATTTTTCCGGTAGGAAGACTCGATATCGATACTGAAGGTCTGATTTTGCTAACCAACAACGGTTCTCTCGCGCACAAGATGCTCGCGCCAAAGAGTCACGTTGATAAAAAATACTATGCCCGTATTCGAGGAGAAGTAACGAGTGCCGACGTCGAAGCATTCCAAACAGGATTCCAGTATGACGAAGACCTCTACTCTCTTCCTGCTGATTTAGAAATACTCGGGTCCGGACCAAGGACTACAGAAGTCTATGTGACTATCCATGAAGGAAAGTTCCACCAGATTAAAAAGATGTTCCTCGCCCGCGGAATGGAGGTGTCATACTTAAAGCGTGTCACGTTTGGCCCGCTATCCTTACCCGAGGAGCTCTCACAGGGTGACTGCAGAGAGCTAAGCGAAATAGAAATCAGTTTATTGAAGGAGTATATGTAGGCATTTTTGCCTGAATATAAATGGGAATAGGTAAATGAAGAAAAAACTAATCACTTTTGAAAATATATCTAAATCATATGGGGACAATCTCATCCTCGATGATTTCAATCTATATGTAAGAGAAAACGAATTTATAACACTGCTCGGACCATCCGGATGCGGAAAGACTACTACTCTGCGTCTCTTAGGTGGTTTCGAAACGCCTGATAAAGGTCGTATCGTATTCGACGGTGAAGATATCACACAGAAACCGGCAAACGAGAGAAAGCTGAATACTGTCTTCCAGAAATATTCTCTTTTTCCAAATATGACTATCGCCGAGAACATCGCTTTCGGTCTGAAGATTAAAAAGAAGAGCAAATCTTATATCGATGACAAGATTAAATACGCACTTAAACTCGTAAACCTCGACGGATACGAGAATCGTTCTGTAGACTCTCTTTCAGGTGGTCAGCAGCAGCGTATCGCTATCGCGAGAGCTATCGTAAACGAGCCAGAAGTACTACTGCTCGACGAACCACTCGGCGCTCTCGATTTAAAGCTTCGACAGAACATGCAGTACGAGCTTATGCGTCTTAAGGAAGAGCTCGGAATCACTTTCCTATATGTAACTCACGACCAGGAAGAAGCTCTGACTATGTCAGATACTGTAGTCGTTATGAACCAGGGATATATCCAGCAGATTGGTACACCTGAAGATATCTATAACGAACCTGAGAACGCATTTGTAGCCGACTTCATCGGTCACTCAAATATCATGGACGGAACTATGATCGAAGACAGACTCGTAGAAATCCTCGGCGTAAAAGTTCCTTGTGTAGACGAAGGTTTCGGAAACAACACTCCTGTCGATGTAGTTATTCGACCTGAAGATGTCGAACTAAACACAAACCTCGAAGGTTTCATGCAGGGTGTTATCACTTCTATCATCTTCAAGGGTGTTCATTATGAATATGATGTAATGGCAAATGGCTATGAATGGCTCGTTCACTCTACTTCATATTTCGAAGTAGGTACAAAAGTAGGTATAAATGTAATCCCGTTCAATATTCAGATCATGCACAAGCCTGAATCTTCGGATGAGAAAGCTGTGGAGATTGATGAATAATTTAAAGAAACAGCTTCTCGCAGGGCCTTATCTACTCTGGATCATCGGCTTTATCATTCTGCCTATGATAACTGTAGTCCTCTATGCCGTAACCGGAGAAGACGGACACTTCACATTAGAATATATGAAGGAAGTAACCCTTCATGCACATCTGGCAGCCATCGGACTTTCGCTGGAACTGGGAGTTCTCACTACTCTGATCTGCCTCATCATCGCATATCCACTTGCGATGATACTGAAAAGCTTTAACTTTAAGCACCAGACTTTCGTAGTATTCATCTTTATGCTTCCAATGTGGATGAATTTCCTACTGCGAATCATGGCGTGGAAAATGCTTCTTGCTAAAAACGGTATTTTTAACTCTGTACTCACAGGACTCGGACTGTCCCCATTACAGGTTATAAATACTCCACTCGCTGTAGTAATCGGTATGGTCTATGACTATCTGCCTTTTATGCTCCTTCCGATTTACAACTCTATGGTTCGTATAAAGAAGGACTACATCGAAGCAGCTCATGACCTCGGTGCAAAAAATATTACTGTTTTTTTCAAAATAATCCTGCCACTTACTATGTCAGGAATCGTCAGCGGAATAGTCATGGTATTCGTACCTGCGCTCACTTCATTCGCTGTATCTGACATCCTCGGCGGAGGAAAAATACTCCTCATTGGAAATATCATCGAACAGGATTTCATGCAGGGTAACCAGTGGAGCATCGGTTCTGCTCTCTCTGTAGTGCTGATGATCTTTGTACTTATCAGCATGATCCTGTCTCAAGTATTTGATAAGGATGAAGGGAGTGTGGCAACATGGTAAAGAGAAATCTACAGAGACTATATTTGGTCCTCATTTTTACTTTTTTGTATCTGCCTATCGCCGTACTGATTGGGTTATCCTTTAATAACTCAAAGACAAAGGTAAACTGGGGTGGCTTCACTCTCAAATGGTACACACGTTGTTTCCATAACGAGACTATCATGAACGCCTTTACTACCACCCTACAGCTGACTATACTCGCTGCAGTAATCGCAACAGTAATCGGAACTATGGCAGCTATCGGCATCAGTGCTATGAAGAGAAGAAACAAAGCTATCTATCTCGGTGCTACAAACATTCCTCTTCTAAATGCAGATATCGTAACCGGTCTGTCTATGATGCTACTCTTTGTCAAATTCATGGACCTCGGATTTGTAACTGTACTAATCGCACACATTACATTCAATATTCCATACGTAATACTGAATGTATTGCCTAAACTTAAATCAGCAAACAAATACACTTATGAGGCAGCCCTCGACCTCGGTGCCAGCAAACTTTTTGCATTCTATAAAGTAACCTGGCCAGAGATCAAACCCGGCGTAATCTCCGGTTTCATCATGGCAGTAACTATGTCACTCGATGATTTCTCGATTACATACTTTACAAAGGGCGCCGGCATGAATACTATTTCGACTATGCTCTACACAGAGCTTCGAAAGGGAATCAAGCCAGAGCTTTACGCTCTCTCAACTATACTTTTCGTAACTGTATTTGTACTTCTACTGTTTATGAACTTTACCGGCGCAAAACGTGAGAACCACGGAAAGAAACCTGTTAGAAACTTCATCGCAGGCCTACTATTAATCGTAATCGTACTTCCCGGTTTGACAGGATGCGGAAAAAAAGAATCCGTTTCTTCCAGAAAGACACTTACTATCCTAAACGCTGGTAAATATATAGATGAATCAGTTATTACTTCTTTCGAGAAGAAATACAATGTAAAGATTAAATATGAGGAATACTCCAGCCCTGAAGAAATGTACACCAAATACAAATCAGGCTCTATCAACTATGATTTGATAAATACATCAGATTATATGATTGAAAAACTGATTTCAGAAGGCGAAATACAGAAACTGGATTTTTCCAATATTCCACATATTAATAATGTGGATCCTATGATTACAAAGCTGTCACAATCTTTTGACCCTAAGAATGAATACACCGTTCCTTATTTTTACGGAACGGTCGGAATCCTCTATAACACAAAGATGGTTTCAAAAGAGGAAGTATCCACATGGAAAGTTCTCTGGGACAAAAAATACAAAAATGAGATTATACAGCAGAACTCAGTCAGAGATGCATTCATACCTGCTCTCTCACTCCTCGGATATTCTTTAAACACTTCAAAGAAATCCGAACTTCAGGATGCACTAAATCTGTTAAAGAAGCAGTATCCACTTACATACGCTTACATGGTTGACGAAACATCTGATGAGATGATATCAGAGAATGCTGCAATGGCAGTCGTTTACTCAGGCGAGGCAGCTACTGCTATGGATTCAAACGAAGACCTTTCATATTCTATTCCAAAGGAAGGATCAAACGTATGGATTGACAGCTGGTTCGTTCCAAAGACCTGCCGTCACAAAGAACTTGCCGAGAAATTCATCGATTACCTCTGCACAGATGAAATCGGCCAGAAGAACTTCGATTATGTATGGTATTCATCACCATTGATTTCAGTACAGAAATCTCTGTCAAAGGATATAAAAGAAAATCCTGCTCTCACATTTAACCAGGAAATTCTCAATAAATGCGAAACTTTCCATGGTTTATCCGACAGTGAACAGGCATACTACAACAAGCTCTGGCAGGAATTAAAGAGTCGACTTTAGTACTTTAAAATCTAATAAATAAAAGTTAAAATATAAGCTGTAGCAAAAATGTTACGGCTTATATTTTTTTATATATAAGTCAAATCTACTAAATTTATGGGGGATTATATGAACAAAGAAAAACATTCTTATGGCCTATTGTCTCAGACCATGTACGGCATGAGCGAATTCTTCAATGGAGGGGCGTTCGTTATCATCAACACATTCTTTGCAGCATTCCTTACGAAAGCGCTTGGAATGCCTATCGCTCTCGCTGGAACTATTCCGCTGGTCGGAAAGATCTGGGACGCAATCACAGACCCAATCATGGGTAATATCACAGACAGAACCAAATCTAAACTTGGCGCAAAGAGATTCTATATCTTAATAGGCGCTTTTTTATCATCTATTTCATTTGTACTACTTTGGATTCCAATCAATACTTCAAATACAACTGTACTTTATATCTTCTATCTGGCTATGTACTGCCTTTTTTCAACAGGCTTTACAGTCCTCATGGTACCTTATAATGGTCTCCTACCGGATATGATGGATGACTATGCTATGAGATCTAAATTCTCAAATATGAGAATGATCTGGTCTACACTCGGCTCTATGGTTTGCGGATTACTTCCATCAAAGATCATTTCCAGTCCGACTGACAAAAGTCTCTACATCAAGTGTGCAATTATCTTTGGTGTAATCTTTCTGTTTACCTCTCTCATGACCTTCTTCGGAACATGGGAAAAGGAAAAAGAACCGGTAGAGTCAAATCTCGTGGATTCTTTTTCCCAGGCTGTAAGTGTCTTCAAGAGCCGCTCATTTCGCCTATTTATCGGAATCTACCTCGCAGGCCAGTGTGGTATGGACTTCGTCTCTGGAATGGCTGTTTACTATGTAGACGACGTTCTAAACGACTATAAGCACCTCACCGCTCTGCTCGGTGTACTCGTGGTATCTCAGCTACTCGGAATGTTAATCTGGGGACCTATAATGACAAAGACATCAAAGAAGACTACTCTTCTGATCGGTGCACCTATTCGAATCGTCGCTACTTTAGGACTACTGTTTTTCTCATACGAAGGTGCTCCTATCATAGCTATTCTGGCGCTCACAGCTGGTATTGGAATCGGTAATGCTGCTACTTTGACATCTATCTTTGCTATTATGGCGGATATGGCTGACGTCGATGAATTGATAACCAGCATATCCAGACCGGGAATCGTTTCAGGTATGGCAACATTTGCCCGAAAAGTATCAGCCGGTGTTTCAGCAGGAATGATAGGTCTTCTGTTAGGTCTCGTCGGATACGATTCAAACCTCGCATCTAGCGGACAGATGCAGTCAGAATTCACAAAGCATGGTATAGCTTTAATCTTTATATTGTTACCTGTAATTCTCGTAGCGCTTCTAATTCTATTTGGAAAAGCTTTTCCTATGAAACAGTACGAGTTCTCAGTCGTAAAGAGAGAAATCGCACGAAGAAAGGATGAAGACTTTACCAATATCACTCCAGAAGAAATCGAGATACTAGAGAAAGTAACAGGCTTCAAATATGACCATCTATGGAACCCTAAGAATGCCACAAAGAGGAATAAATAGCTAAAGACTTAATACCAGGGGAGACAAAATAGTTAAAGACTTAAGACCAGGGGAGACAAAATATGACTAAACAGGAAGTATACGACTACTTAAAAGAACACAATCTATGGCATGAAATCACTGAGCACAAGGCTGTACTCACTATGGAGGATCTCGATGATATTGACCTCCCACATCCGGAAGCCAACGCCAAGAATATATTCATTCATGACAAAAAGCGAAAGAACTATTTTCTGATTACAGTTTCCGGCCAGAAAAAAGTGGATTTAAAACAATTTCGAGCTGACCACAAAACTACTCCTCTTTCCTTTTGTAACGATGAAGAATTAAAGGAAATACTGGACCTGACACCAGGTGCCGTAACACCTCTAGGTCTGATTAATGACAAAGAAAATCTCGTCAGATTCTACATAGACAAAGCTCTCGTGGACTTAAACATGTGCGCTGCCCACCCTATGGACAATACTGCCACAGTATGGCTCCACACCGACGAACTCATCGCTCACCTAAAGAGCCTGGGAAAGTCAGTTGAAGTAATTGAGGTGTAGTGTGGTGCTCTAGGGTGTAGTCTGGTGCTCTAGTGTGGTGCGGTGCTGCTTGCTTTGATGTAGAGCCTGGCCTACGGAAAATCAACGATTTGTGTAGGATTTTCCGTATTCTGCGGAGCTGACTTGCTTTGGTGTAGAGCCTGGCCTACGGAAAATCAACGATTTGTGTAGGATTTTCCGTAGTTTGCGGAACTGACTTGCTTTGTGAGAGCAGCTAGACTACGGAAGATTTGATGATTTCAGCTAATCTTCCGTAGTTGGTAAGAAAAGCAAGTGTTCGCTTCGCTCACAGAGTGGACTTTGTTCCCGATGGTTTTAAACAAGATTCTAGATTGTGTGCATGCACACAAAATAAGATATATGTTTGCTTTGATGAAAAGATGTTATCAAGCAAACATAATAGGATCCCCCTGCGGCGCAGCCGCACTTAATTTTGGTAGCTTAGGTATAGAGAAATAGCTTGATATAGCGGAATTCCCAATACAAAACGGAGCTGACTTGCTTGATCTAGGAGCTTTGGTATAGGGAAATAGCTTGATGTAGAGCAATTCCCTATACACCGCGGAGCTGACTTGCTTGTATTTGGTGATTTGGTATAGGGAAAAGCTTGAAATGGAGGGATTCCCTATGCATTGCGGAGCTGACTTGCTTGATTTTGTTACTTTGGTATAGGGAATTAGCTTGATGTAGAGCAATTCCCTATACACCGCGGAGCTAACTTGGATTTTCCGTAGGTTGGGATGCACGGCCATAAAAAACAGCGCCAAGCAGGGTTTCCCTGCTTGACGCTGTTTTTTTAAATCATATTCTTATAGGCATAAAGCACTAACTTCTGGTAGCCTTTAATCTAGCCATAGCTCTTGATAAAGCTGCTGATGAGTGATAATACTCCTGAATACTCTGTTTCTGACGAAGCTTCTCTTCTGCTCGTTCCTTTGCCTGCTGAGCACGAACACGATCGATGTCCTCTGGGCGCTCACAGGTTTCAAGCAGAATATTTACACGGTTATGTGTAATCTCAACGAAACCACGACCTGATACAGCTTTACGCCATTCATCACTGCCTTCTTCCTTAAAACGAAGAATTCCATCATCAATAGCAATAACCATATCTTCATGATGAGCTAGTATCTCTCTCTCACCATCTAAAGCTGGAAACACTACAGCTGTTACCTTACCAGAGAAGAATTTTCCAGTAGCTGCGATAATACGCAGATAAAAAGTATCGGCCATAAACAATGCCTCCTATTACTGCTCTTCTGCAGCAGCTTTCATACTTTCAGCTTTCTTCTTTACATCATCCAATGTTCCTACATTGAAGAATGCATTCTCAGGGTAATCATCCATCTCACCATCGATAATAGCCTTGAAACCACGTACAGTTTCTGAAAGTGGTACATACACACCCTGAACACCTGTAAATGTTTCAGCTACATGGAATGGCTGTGAAAGGAACTTCTGAATCTTACGAGCTCTGTAAACAGTAAGCTTGTCTTCATCTGAAAGCTCTTCCATACCGAGGATAGCGATAATATCCTGCAATTCTTTGTATTTCTGAAGAAGCTCCTGAACTTTACGAGCTACTTCATAATGCTCTTCTCCGACTACTTCAGGCTCGAGGATACGTGAGCTTGATTCCAGAGGATCTACGGCAGGATAAATACCCTGCTCAACAATCTTTCTGGAAAGAACTGTTGTCGCATCCAGATGTGCAAATGTAGTAGCTGGAGCCGGGTCTGTAAGGTCATCAGCAGGCACATATACAGCCTGTACTGATGTAATAGAACCGTTCTTTGTTGAAGCGATTCTTTCCTGTAATTCACCCATTTCATTTGAAAGAGTAGGCTGGTAACCTACAGCTGATGGCATACGTCCGAGAAGTGCAGATACCTCTGAACCAGCCTGTGTAAATCTGAAAATATTATCGATAAAGAGAAGTACGTTCTGGTTTCTCTCATCTCTGAAATACTCAGCCATAGTAAGTCCTGTTTCAGCTACTCTCATACGAGCTCCAGGTGGTTCATTCATCTGACCAAATACCAAAGCAGTCTTATCAAGTACTCCAGATTCAGCCATCTCTGTCCAGAGGTCATTTCCCTCTCTAGAGCGCTCACCTACACCGGTAAAAATAGAATATCCACCGTGCTCTGTAGCTACGTTATTTATAAGCTCCTGAATCAGAACTGTCTTTCCAACACCGGCACCACCAAACAGACCAATCTTTCCACCTTTTGCATAAGGTGCCAAAAGATCGATAACCTTGATACCAGTTTCCAATACCTCAACCGCAGGGCTCTGATCTGCGAAGGCAGGTGGTTCTCTGTGGATTCCCCATCTCTCATTATCAGATGGAATCTCATCGAGATTATCCAGAGTCTCACCTAAAACATTAAATAGACGACCTAAAGTCTTCTCGCCAACTGGAACCTGAATAGGATTTCCAGTAGCTACTACTTCCATGTCTCTATATAATCCTTCACTGGCAGAAAGCATAACACAACGAACTGTGTTATTACCTACATGCTGTGCTACTTCCATAACACAGTTTTTGCCATCATTATTTACAGTCAGGGCATCCTGAATTTCCGGCAAATCGCATCCTTCGAATTCTACGTCTACTACAGGTCCCATAACCTGAACGATCTTACCCGTATTCATTTAATTGACGCCTCCTTTATCTACGTTTCTTGCGCTTCTGAGCTTTAGCTCCTGCAGATACTTCAGTGATTTCCTGTGTAATAGCAGCCTGACGGGCTCTATTATACTGGATATCCAAATCTGATAGCATAGACTTTGCTGAATCTGAAGCACTCTGCATCGCGAGCATTCTCGCATTCTGCTCGCTGGAAAAAGATTCCACCAACGCTCCATAGATGAATCCGACCAGATAATCCGGTACGATTCTATCCATTACTTCTTCCGGAGATGGCTGGAATTTAAAGTTTTCCAGAATAGTTCCAGCTGGTACTTTGATGCTGTAATCACTTTTCTTCATAGGTAAAAGCTGTTCGCACTGTACCTCTTCTGAAATCGCATTTTCCATCTTGGTAAATACGATATAAACTTCATCCAGATTTCCCTGACGATATTCTTCCAGAATAGTTTCCATAATGCGTCTCGCTCTATCAAGCGTAGGCTTCTGTACCGCATAATGGAACTGTTCCTCAATCTGAATATCGTGCTTTTCAAAATAATGTCTACCCAGCTCACCTAAGACATAAAGCTTGTATCTGTCTACCTGCTTCATCTTCTCTTCGGCTGCTTTTAAAACATTATGATTATAAGCACCGGCCATACCTTTATCACCTGTGATTACAATAAAACCACTGGTGAGATGTTCCTTTGTAAGTTTTCTATTTTCAAAATAGATATTTTTAAGTTCAGGAACATGTCGTAGGATACGACCTACTTCTGACTGAAGTCTAAAGAAATAAGGCTCTGTATCAGCTAGGTTTTTCTTCGCTCTCTTTAATTTTGAAGAAGAAATCATATACATAGCATTCGTAATCTTTAGAGTATCTTGAATGCTTCGCATACGGTCCTTTATTTCTTTTGTACTTGCCATTTACTCACCTCTTTGGGCTTTATACTCCTTTGATGCTTCCAGTATCTCATTTACGATACCGTCATCAATAACCTTCTCTGAATTGATTCTGCCTACGAGATCACTCTTCATAGAATCAAAGTATGAAAGTACATCCATCTGTACACTCTTTACCTGCTTTGTTTCATATGCATCAAAGAATCTATTGTTTGCAAGAATCAAAGTGATAACCTGCTGTGCCAGAGAAAGAGGATTTCCAAGAGGCTGTTTCAGAAGCTGCATAAGAGCAGATCCATGGTTAAGCTGTGCCTTTGTTTCTTCATCCAAATCTGAAGCAAACTGAGTAAACACTTCCATCTCTCTAAACTGAGCCAGATCAATACGAAGTGTACCAGTAGCTTTCTTCATAGCCTTTGTCTGAGCAGCACCACCTACTCGGGATACTGACAAACCTACATTTACAGCCGGTCTCATACCTTCATTGAACAGATTTGATTCGAGGAAGATCTGTCCATCAGTGATTGAAATAACATTTGTAGGGATGTATGCAGATACATCACCAGCCTGTGTTTCAATAATAGGAAGTGCTGTAATAGAACCTCCACCGAGTTCATCTGAAAGTCTACTGCTTCTCTCAAGCAGACGAGAATGCAGATAGAATACATCACCAGGATAAGCTTCACGTCCTGGAGATCTCTCGAGAAGAAGTGAAATAGCACGATATGCAACAGCATGCTTTGACAAATCATCATATACGATGAGTACGTCTTTGCCCTGATGCATAAAGTATTCTGCCATAGCTGTACCAGCATATGGAGCGATATACTGTAATGATGCAGGATCAGAAGCTGTAGCTGAAACTACGATTGAATAATCCATAGCACCATGTTTTTCAAGCATATTTACAACCTGAGCAACAGTAGAAGCCTTCTGTCCTATAGCTACATAGATACAGATTACTCCCTTGCCCTTCTGGTTGATCATAGTATCTGTAGCGATAGATGTCTTACCGGTCTGTCTATCACCGATGATCAACTCTCTCTGTCCTCTACCGATAGGGAACATGGAATCGATTGAAAGGATTCCAGTTTCCATAGGTGTATTTACAGATTTACGATCTACAATAGATGGAGCTGGAGTTTCAATAGGATTATATCCATCCTCTTTTACATCTCCCTTTCCATCAATAGGTTCACCCAGGGCGTTTACAACTCGTCCTACGAAACCATCACCAACAGGAATACCCGCCATCTTCTTTGTACGAGATACTTTAGTTCCTTCATGGATACCTTTATCTCTACCAAAGAGGACTACACCGATTTCATTACGGCGAATATCCTGTACCATTCCTTTAACTCCATTTTCAAAGATTACAATCTCACCATATCTGGCATGATCGATACCGTAAACAGTTACGATTCCATCACCGACCCAGATGACTTCACCGGTTTCTTTGGATTCTTTATCCCAGTCGAAACCTTCGATTTCTTCTTTGATAATAGAGATGATATCTGTAGCGCTTATTGCTCCCACAGTTCTTACCTCCTGATTAGTTTTCTCTCAAGCTGCTTAAAACAGCCTTCATAGCTCATATCAGTTTCTGTGTAGCCTACTCTGACCACATAGCCACCCAACAGAGATTTATCTACAGAAATCTCCTCATGAACTTCTTTATCAGAATAACGTTTCTTTACTTCAGAAACGACCTTATTCTGTTCTTCTGCACTTGGCTCTTTACCAAAAATAATCTGCGCACGAACTATATTATGTTTCTCATCCCAGATTCTACGATATTCTGTAATGATATCCATAAGTTCGGAAATCTCGTCCTGAACGCACATCACTTTCAAGAAATTCTTTACGAGAGGATTCAGATTTGCCTCACTTGCAATACGGTCTAAGACCACGAATTTCTTTTCTTTCTTCACAGTCGGATTTGTAAGCACAGATTGTAACAGAGGACATTCGGAAAAAATATGACTCAATTTGTCAACTTCCTCTATCTCCTCCGTCAGGGAATATAGAACCACTGCTCTATCTATTACATCCTGTGTCATATTATTCTCCTGACTGTACTATCTTTCTGGCTGCTGATAGTGCAAGAGCAGCGATTTCAGCTTCCGCATCGACTTTTGCTCTTTCACGCTCATTCGCGATATCAGCCTTTGCCTTATTAACGATCATTTCCTGTTCTCTTCTGGTTTCCTCTAAAGCAGCTGCTCTTTCTTTCTCAGCACGCTCCTTTGCACTAGTAACCAGTTCTTCAGCTGTCTGTTTTGCATTTGCAAGTTTCTCTTCGTAATCAACCTTCATCTGATCAGCTTCATCCTGCGCCTTCTTTGCACTTGAGAACTGAGAAGAAATGAGTTCTTCTCTCTTACGGATGATATCCAAAACAGGCTGATATAGAAACTTCTTCAAAATAAGCATGAGAACGAGAACATTCAACAACGTCAATCCCATGGACGCTGGAGTTAATTCAAGCATTTCGCCCTCCTTACTACACTAACAAATCAATTATTTCAACATCATTACGATCAAAAGTGCAATAACGAAACCGTAAACAGCTGTTGCCTCTGCAAGAGCACATCCGAGAAGAAGGTTCTTTGAAATCTTGCTTTCAGCTTCTGGCTGACGAGCGATAGCATCAACTGCTGCAGATGTAGCCTTTCCGATACCGATACCTGCTCCGATACCTGTAAATACTGCGATTCCTGCTCCGATTGCGATAATTGTTCCTGACATAATTTTAATCTCCTTTTTTTCTAAAAAAATCTCATTCCTCTAATTAACACTTTTAAAATACACAATTACTCAATTGCCTCTTTTATAAACAAAGATGTTAAGAATACGAATACATAGGCCTGAATTAAGCCGTCAAATAAATCAAAATAACAGCTAAACACTGCAGGGAGCACCGGTGGTACAACCATCTTCAGTAATTCCATGATTACAAATGCTCCGAGTACATTACCAAAGAGTCGCATACATAATGAAAGCGGTTTAATGAACAGCTCCAATATGTTTATTGGTAATATAATCGCCATCGGCTGTCCGAATGATTTCAGCCAACCTTTAGTTCCTTTTTTTCTGATACCCGCTGCTTCAATCAAGATGATACTCATGATAGCCAGAGTAGCAGTGACATTTAAATCCTTTGTAGGAGGCTTAAATCCAAAGACACCGATTATATTGGAAAAACCGATATATAGAAGGACTGTCATAAGGTAGAAATAATATTCTCTGCCTTCACCTTCCATGGTGTCCTCAAAGAAGTCGTAAAGCCACTTTACACAGGATTCAAGTAGAATCTGTTTCTTTCCAGGGTTCTCAACTTTTAGATTTCGAACGAGGATCAAACAGGCGAGCAATAATACTGCCATTATGATCCAGGTAACAACCACAGACTCAGTAACAGGTATGCCCCCAAACAGTGGAATCTTAAAAAGTATTTCACAGTTAAGCTCTTCCACCAGGTTTGAAACGAGAGCATCCATATCCCTCACTTCCTTTCTATTCCAAAATAAAAAACTGCTCCCATATATAATACAAAGTAGAGACTTTTAGTATTAAATAAGAAGAAACAGCTCCAAGTGATACAGTCGAGTTTAACACTCTGAGAATTATAGTCAACACCGTTTATAGAGAATTTAGAAAGAATTCTCTAATTCAAAAACCTCATAGTACGTACCTTAAACACAAATGTTCAAAATTGTTTTAGCAAATCCCAACTAATATTTTTATTTCTGACTTTATAGAGTAAGAATTTTCAGATATAATACATTTTAAAAGGAGGAGATAATATGGATACTCTATCTAAAGATGAATTATTATCCGGCCTTACTAATCTGATTTCAACTCGTGCAACGGCCACAGTTAACCAAGTTCTACGCGATTATCAGAACTCACATCCTGGTGCCGATATCGACGCAGACCTACGTGAAGAAATTCTGGAACAGGCGATTTCAAACCTCACTTTCCAGTCCGGAAAGATTAAAATCAGAGCAATTGAGAATCAGGATATTTTAACAGAACGATTTAATAACTGGTTTGAGAATGAGGCTAAGAACTCTCTCATTCATACGATAACAGTATATCTCGAACCAAGTGATTCAAAGAAAAAATAAAGCATATAAATAGAGCATTAAAACTGTACAATCCCCTTTCTATCTACACAGTTTTAATGCTCTTATTTTAATTTTTAAGCGTTTCTTTTGTAATCGGATAATATTCGTATTTCAAATACTTTCCTCTGACAAAGTTCATATCCGTAAGGTTCGAATTTGTCGCCAGACGATAGGTAAGTTTCACTATACCGTTTGCCTGTTTTTCTTTGTCGTTATAGACAGTTCCAGAAAGAGCTCCTCCCTTTACTGCATTTATAGCCACATCATTTCCATCGACACCGTATATAAGCGGCTTTCCAGCATCTGTCATATTGCTCTTAGAATATGCATCTATAACACCGAGAGCCATATCATCATTATTACATAGTACGAGTTCAATGCTGCTGCCGTATTGATCTATAAACTCCTTCATCTTTGTCTCTGCCTGCGAGCGATTCCAGTTCGCAATAGCAGTCCCCTTTTTATCGAGAACCACGCCTCTCTCTATCAGACGATTCACCGAATTCTCGGAACGTATTATCGCATCCTGATGTCCCGGCTGCCCCTGAATCATAACGTACTGTATCTTCCCATCTCCATTTTTATCTGCAGCGGGATTTCCGATTATACTGTCAGCAGCCAGGTCTCCCTGAATATTCCCCGACTGTTTCGCATTAGCTCCTACATAATAGAGCTTGTTCCATTGCATTAAATCTTCATCAACGAGTTCTCTGTTGAAAAAAACTATCGGCAAGTCATGATTTCTTGCCAGATTAATAATCTTTGATGGTGCCGTCCTATCTACCAGATTTACACACAGGACATCGACTCCGGACTCTATCAGTTCCTCTGCCTGTTCATCCTGTACTCTCTGCGAATCTTTTGCACCTTCCACTATCATGTTTATCTTTAAATTCGGCTTTTCAAGTTTCTCAAACTCTTCCTTCATACAACCTATGAGACCTTTGATAAAAGTATCTTTGTCATCATAACAGAGTACACCGACCTTTATAGTTTTAATTCCTGACATCTTAGTCTTTGAACAACCTGTCAGATTTCCCATCAATACTGCTGCCGAAATCAGTACAGCGCCTATCCGCTTTAATTTCATCACGTCTTCCCCCTCCAGTTCTACTGCATAAAATAGTAAAACATAGATTCATTTTCCTCATCATAGAGATTGTCTCTTCGAACCAGATTGTAGTCCACTTTTTCATCTTTCTCAGAAAAGTCTTTGCCCTGAAGTATGTCTATAACCTTTGTCATAGCTCTGTAGCCTATAGCAAATTCATCCTGCGCTACAGCACATTTAATAATCCCTTTATCTATACCGGTACATACACTTTCAGAATTTCCTATACCATAGATGAGAGAACACTTTAGCATCCTCTCTTCAAAACCTCTGGCTGCTTTCTCTAAACTGTAATCCGATAGACATACTACGAAGTCTACCTCACTCTGCATCTTTAGAATCTCCAGTGATGTTCCCCTGAGCGAACTGTCATTTAGTTTCCACTTTATCCCTAAACCGCTTCCCTTTATCTCATCACTGAATCCTTCATAAGCTTTATCTGCTGCCTCTGTTCCTGAATGTCCCATTAAGAGTCCACATTTTTTCCCTTTAAGTCCACCTGGGAAATCCTTCTTTATCTCTCTGGCGATAGCCTTTCCACATGCATAGTTATCTCCTTCTACAGTAGGAATCGAAGACTTCTCCCCATTTCCCAGATTAGAATGTGTAAGAACCACCGGTACTTTCTTCTCTGCATTCTTCAATATATCTCCGAGTTCACTGTCATCTGTAGGCTGTGTAATTATGGCATCACTTCCATCGGATATCGCTTTAAAGATCAGCTCCCTAAACTCCTCTGAACCATCGATGGAGTTCGTACTGACGATATCGAGGTAGACGTCCTTTGCACGGGCAGCTTTTTTCAAACCGTATATGTATCCCTTCCAGCAATCTTCATCCTGGTTCTCTATTATCAGAGTCACCTTTCTGGATCTCGATACACTTTTCTCCGATACTAACAGTATAGACAGGATGGTTATTACAAAGACGAGTATCAGTTCTGTTATCAAAAAAACTAACCTGTTATCTTTCATCTCCATCCTCCCTTCCCGGTTTCTCCAGTCTCTCACAGTTATCCGGTGTATACGGAATACTCGGTAGATGAAGAGTCACTATAGTACCTTCATCCAATACACTCTTTATCGTAATACCGTATTCCTCTCCAAACAGAAGCTTAAGACGATTATGGACGTTTAGAATACCTACGCCTGAACCTTTCTTTTTCACCGTATTCTCTGTAGTAAGTATCTTCTCTACATAGTCCTCCGGCATTCCGTATCCGTTATCCGAAATATCTATATAAATCTCACCGTCTTTCTCATAACCGTGAACCTTTATCTCTCCATCCTCTTCCTCCTGATTTACACCATAGTAAATCGCATTCTCGAGAATAGGCTGTACGATTAACTTTACAGTACATTTATCCAATATATTCTGCTCAATATCAAAATCCACTGTAAAAGCATCTTTATAACGTACTTTCTGGATATTCATATAACTCTCTGCATGCTTTATCTCATCCTCTATAGAGATGATCGTCTTTCCTTTTGACAAAGAGATTCTAAACAGACGAGCCAACTGCTGAATCATAAATACAGCTTCCTCATTCTTATCCCCCTCTATCATCCAGGTTATAGAGTCCAGGGTGTTATATAAAAAATGAGGATTAATCTGACTCTGCAGAGCTTCTAATTCACTACGTCTTCTCTCATCCTGTTCTCGTTTGATATCGTGAATTAGTAATTCTATCTTCTCGTAATTCTTTCTTATGGATTCACCGAGATGCCTGATTTCAGTAGAACCACCTATATAGATGTTTGAAGAATTCGTACTCTCATAGGACTTTACGGACTCATCCAGTTTCAGGATAGGTCTCGAGATTCTACGAGCTACGATTCTGTTTATAAGTAGAACCATAAACGCCGTCAAAGCTACAGCCATCATAATAAATAGCCTGATATTCATCATTCCCTTCTTAAACGCAGAACTTGGAATGACAGCTACTATCTTCCACCCGGTATAACTAACTGTATTTATTAGGACCGTTCGTTTCTGTCCTTTAAAAGCCTCCTCGTATTTACCTGTATAGTAATCCGCGAGAGCTTTGTTATTCTCATCTTTAAAGCCGTCTTTAATCTCTACTATCTCAGGATGTGAAATCAGCTTTCCCTTAGAATCGGCTAGATAATACATAATGTCACTATCGCTCTTATTGATTCCCTTTATCATGTTGTCTATGGCGAAGTAATCCATATCTATTAAGAGAACTCCGGTCTTTGGAGTATTATTTATTGTGATTTCCACAGCACGGCTTAGGGATATAACCCATTTAAACCTGCTGCCTGAATCATCAAACAGATTTTGGATGTGAGGAAGTGAATAATGCAGATTTTCCGTTTCATCTACTGCATTTTTAAACCACTCCTGATTAGGAATATCTATTTCTTCTTTGAGTTTAGAATTTGGCGTAGCAAACAACAGCTTTCCATCGCTGTCAAAAATCGCAAACGAAACTATCCTACTGTTATTACTCTCATACAGCAGGTTCATCTCATCCTCTATATCTTCCTTTGCGAGGTCTCTGTCTTTGATCACGTCATAATACAGTGAATCCGAGACCTGTCTCATATTGTACAGATAGTCTTCCATATTAACAGTAGTCTGTTTTAGAAGACTCTCTGTACTGTCCTCATACGAACTCTTTGAAACCGTATAGAAACGGTTATAAAGTACCAGTCCCAGGAGAATGATAATCGACATCGATACGAAAGTCAGCGCCAGCATTATCGCTGTCTGTATCGACGACGGACCGCTCTTCCCATTTATATAAAAAACATTCATGAATTTACCTTGTCCCCGTTTGTCATGCTCTGTCTGTATTTAGAAGGTGACATTCCGTATTTTTTCTTAAATACATAACTGAAATAATTCGGATCAGAATAGCCGACCATATTAGCTATTACATAGGTTTTCTCCTGCTGTTCCATAAGCAGAAACAGCGCTCTGTCCATCCTGTAATCTGTGAGATAGGATACGAATGACTGTCCCGTCTCCTTCTTAAATACACTGGAGAAATACGAGCTGGAAACTCCCATTTCGCTGCTCACCTCATCCAGTGAGAGCTCCTCCTCATTAAAATGATTCTTCATATAGTCGATAGCACGACTTACAAACGACCTCGTCGAATTCGACCGAGACTCTAATACATCTTTATGCATACTTACGGAAAAAGAAGCCAGCCATTCTCGAAATGCCTCTAAATCCATCTCCGGAAGTTCTTTGTAGAGATCCAGATTATCCTCTGTAAGATGTTTCGTCTCGATATGATTATTTGCAGCGAATCTATAAATATTACTTACCAGTTCCATGATAGCAATCTTATAGTTCTTTATATCTTTAATATGTGACAGAGTACTATCCACGAACGCGTTCGAAGACTGTCTTATATCCTCTTCACTACTCATCAGAATCTTCTTAAAGAGATTATTTAGAGAGCTCTCATCACTGACTTTCAGAGGATTATTTGACTCCTCTTCCGGTACGACTTCACAGATATTAATAGCTCTATTCGTTCCATATAACACACGGTAGGACACCGCTTCTCTGGCACCGTTATAGCTTTCATTCATCTTTAACAGGCTTGGAAAAATATTTCCTATCCCCGCAGTCACCACCGCATTTAAAGAATGGCTGGTTACTTTACAAAATCTGTTTAAATCATCTGTAAATACAGCACTATCCTCCGTCTTTGAGAACTCAACCAGCATAACTATATCACCTAAATAGTTAAAGACTTTTGCCTTCCATCTACTGCTAAGTCTCTCTTTAAGTGCATTTTCTATATAGAGGTTTAACAGAATCGGATTCATTCCCTCAGGAATATGGTGCTTAGACGCATGAATCATCGCACATGCATAATACGGACCTTTAAAATCGATTCTGAAGTCATCCATAAATTTCTCGAGGTAGTCTTTTTTCACACTGCCTTCTATCAAAGTAGTATAGAAATTCATCTGAAGTAGAGGGAGACTGTTTAAATAATACTCCTCAAGCTTCTTCAGATTCCTTCTCTCTCTGTCTTCTTTATCGAGATTTTCTTTAATACGCAGGAATACACTCTTTAATTCATCAGAATCAATAGGCTTTAATACATACTCCTCCACTTCGAGATGTACTGCTTCCTTTGCATACTCAAACTCATCGAATCCACTAAACAGCAGAATTTTTACATTTGGGAATTCATTCTTCAGACGACGGGAAAGTTCGAGTCCATCCATATATGGCATCTTTATATCGGTCATAACAACATCTGGCTGCTCTTCTTCGGCCATCTCCAGCGCTTTTATACCATTATGCGCATAGCCGATTACCGAGAACCCCAACTCTTCCCAATTGATTTTCTTTAGAATTACAGAAATTACATTCTCTTCATCATCAACTAGCAATACTTTATACTTGTCCATAGTTTTTTCCCTTCAATTAAACCACCGATATAAATTGTATCAAACCTTTACAATTAAAAAAAGACCAGTTGGAAGGTTGACTGGTCTTTTTTAATCACAAGAAATAATATAGGGGGATTATTTCTTCTGAACATATTTCAGGCAATCCAAAGTTACGGCTGCAAGTATGATGATACCTTCAAACACGAACTGAAGGTTTGTATCGATACCGAGGATAGTAAGTGAGTATGTGAGCGCGGTAAAAATCATAACACCAGTTACTACTCCGGAGATTTTTCCGATACCACCTGTAAAGGATACACCACCGACTACGCAGGCTGCGATAGCATCCATATCCCATCCCTGTCCATAAGCAGCTGAGCCTGAACCAACCATACGCGCACACTCGAGCCATGAACCGAAACCATATAGAATACCAGCTAGTACAAATGCACCCAATGTAACTCTGAATACTGATATACCTGAAACTGCTGCTGCTTCAGGATTACCGCCAACAGCATAGAGATTTTTTCCGAACGTTGTCTTGTTCCAAATGAACCAAATGATCGCAATCGCAGCTATTGCCCAAAGGATGATGGTAGGGAACTTACCAATCTTTGGAATGATCATATTTGGAATCTGCGGGTCAATCGCACCAAAGGAAACACCCTTTGTTGCATATGTGACCAAACCGAATATCATAAGCATGTTTGCCATAGTTGATACGAACGGATGCATCTTGAACTTGGCAGTAAAGAATCCGGCGATCGAGGTAAAGAATGTACAAAGTATTATGTTTACCACTAGCGCGAGGATAATCCTCTCTTCCAAATACATATTGGAGAAATCAAAGATGTGACCAAAGATTGCTCCAGTGTTAGGTCCCGAGTGCATAATAACCGTAGATGCAACCATTCCCATACCGACCATTCTTCCGATCGAAAGGTCAGTACCGGTAAGAAGGATTAATCCGCCTACACCCAAAGCGAGGAACATTCGAGGCGATGCCTGCTGCAGGATGTTTAGGATATTGTTTGTTGTAAGGAGAGGAGTTCCCTTCACAACAGGAGTGATAATGCACAGGAATATAAATATCATAAGGATTACGATATACAAACCATTCTTCAGGAAGAACTGCTTTCTGTTGAAGGTGTACTTCTGCATTTCCCTCTTCTGAGCTTGTCTCTGGGCAAAAGTAAACTTAGAATTGCGAAGTAAATCGATCAAATGATACTTATATGCAAATGCTTCATGCTTATGATCCTTTGCCATCTGGAGATTATGTTCATGTGTAAGTCTCGCATCGTAAAGCTTGTTCTTATAAACATAATTCTCATCTTTGATTTCCTGCTTCATATCTGCTGAGGCAGTCTTACGAATCTCCTGGAGTTCTTTTTCGTGTGCAACACGAAGTGCTTCCTTTGCTTCGATGTAATCATTCTGAGCCTGTTTCTTCTCTTCCTGAGCACTGGCAGCAACCTTGCTATAGAACTCCTTATCATAATGTAGATTGATAAAGCTCTCAGCCTTCTCGATTAGAGATGTAATCTCTTTCTCATTCTTTGACTCTATAATCTTTGCTTTCTCGAGTTCATTCTGTGCTTGCTCGATAAGCGGTTTTTTCTCTTCCTTTGTTCTCGTTTTATCCGACTTTAATATAGCTATCTGATTAGAAAACTTACGAACCTTGTCCGTACCGTCACGTCTCAGCTCATTTATCTCCTCCTGAACCTTTCCGACATAATCATCGATAGGTTTACGGAGAGATTCTTCCTTCTCCGGTGTCAAAATCAGAGATTTGTCCACAGAATATTTATTATTTGACATCTTCTTCTCCTCCTACAGATACTTCGCACTGAGTCTAAGCAGTTCTTCCTGATTCGTCTCTTTTGTATTTACTATCCCCGCGAGACGTCCATTTGATACGACGCCGATTCTGTTTGTAATACCCAGGATTTCCGGCATTTCTGAAGAACATACTATGATAGTTTTTCCCTGCTTTGCCATATCTATGATAAGTTCGTAGATTTCGTACTTCGCACCTACGTCGATACCTCGAGTTGGCTCATCCATTAGGAATACATTTGGATTTCGCTCCAACCACTTACCAAAGATGACTTTCTGCTGATTACCACCTGAAAGACTAGTAATAGGATCTCCCGGTCCCATAGCTTTCGTATGCATGATTCGAAGTTCTGCTTCTGTAGCTTTTATCATCTTGTCATTTGAAAGTGCTAGTCCTGACTTGTAATGACTCATATTTGCGATAGCTGTATTAAATGTCAAATCAGCTTTGAGGAAGAGACCATTTGCCTTTCTTTCCTCTGTAATCATCGCAAAGCCATAATCCATAGCTTCCTTTGCACTATTGAAATTCATAAGTTTTCCACGATAGTAAACTCGCCCTGAAGCTCTGGTTCTAACACCAAAGATAGTCTCCATAAGCTCTGTTCTGCCGGCTCCAACCAGTCCATACAAACCAAAGATTTCTCCCTCTCTGACATCAAAGGAAATATCCTGAATATGTGGTTTAAACTTCGTAGACAGATTTTTTACAGAAAAAATAACATCTCCCGGCTTATTGTTTACCTCTGGGAATCGTTTATCCAAAGAACGGCCTACCATCGCTGAAATAAGCTCGTTCATATCTGTATCTTTAACGTTCTTTGACATAACCATACTTCCATCTCGAAGTACAGAAATCTCATCACAAATCTGGAATATCTCATCCATCTTATGTGAAATAAAGATGATTGAAATGCCCTGTTCTTTCAGCTTTTTAAGCATCTGAAACAGTTTCTTTACTTCAGGTTCTGTAAGTGATGATGTAGGTTCGTCCAGAACGATTATTTTCGAATTATAAGAAATAGCCTTTGCAATTTCACACATCTGTCTGGCTGAAACAGACATGTTTCTCATAGGCTGTGTGAGATTGACTGTCATATCGAGACTTCTAAATAACTCAGAAGCTTCTCTCTTCATTCGAGCCTCATCTACTACCCCTACCTGTGTCTTTGGATATCTTCCGAGGAAGAGATTATCCACGACACTTCTCTCCAAACACTGATTTAATTCCTGGTGAACCATCGCGATACCGTTTTCCAGAGCATCTTTCGGTCCTGAGAAGCTTACTTCCTTCCCATCCAGAAAAATATGACCTTCGTCTTTTTGATATGTACCAAAGAGGCACTTCATCATAGTCGATTTACCGGCGCCGTTTTCACCCATCAGCCCCATAACGGTTCCTTTTTTCACATCGAGATTGATATGGTCCAGAACTCTGTTACGTCCGAAAGACTTTGACATGCCTTTAATCGATAAGATGATGTCTTTCTCATCTGACATTCTCTCTCTCCTTAGTATTTATAAAAAGAGAGGTTAAAAAGGATTGCCTCTTTAACCTCTCTTAAATTTACAGTTACATATTACTGATTAAGAATTGAAGTATAAGAAGCTGCGTTGTCTGTCTTAACCATGTTGATAGCGAATGCATCATACTGGCTTGGGTTTCCAAGTTTGTTTGTGATGTTTGACTCTGTCTGTCCATCACCACCGATGTATTCAACTTTTAAGTTAAGCAGATCATCGTAGTTCTGAAGAAGTGGCTGATATGTTGAGCCGAGGAAGTTATCAGCTGAGTTGTAAATGTTCAGCCATACTTTCTTCTCCTTGTGAGCACTCTTATCAAGCTTGTTTGAAACTGGCTTGTATGGAACTGTAGAATCGAGATAATCTTTGTAATTATCTGATGTAACAGCTACATTAAGTGCATAGTATGATCTGTTCTCATCATCATATCTGTAAACATCATCTGTAAGTACATTACCAGCTTCATCAGCTGTTCCGATACCTGTATCAATATCTACCCCGTCAAGTGCATTTCTCAATACACGAAGTGTCAGATAAGCCTGAACGTCAGCATGCTGGCTGATAGTTCCGCCATATCCGTCCTTGATAGCTTCTACAGCATCGCTGTTAGCATCATATCCAAATGTTGGTACCTTCTCCTTCTTTGACCAACCGTTGAACATAGCCATTCCCATACCATCATTGTTTGATACAACTACATCGATCTGATCTCCGAATGATGATGACCATGTGCTGATAGCATTACCAGCTGTAGGAGCATCCCATGTAGCACCAGCAGATGTCTTCATCTCCTGAGAAGCAAGCTCACGGATAACATATTTCTTTCCGTTTACTTCAATAGAACCATCCTGAACCGCCTTAGCAGAACCATCTGTGTTTGTTCCGATAGGATCAGACTTAACTTCGTTTCCGTCTTTGATTCCTGTTCCGAGAGCTGCACGAACGCCTCTAGTACGTGCAATTGAATCATTGTGTCCGATATCGCCGATAGCGAGAACATATCCGATAATTCCGTCACCGTTTCTATCAATCTCATTGATATGAGCTTTGATATAATCAGCAACCATAGTTCCCTGAAGTTCTGCACCCTGATTAGCATCGAAACCTACATAGTAAGTTTTGTTGTTGTAATGAAGTGCATTTGAGTCAAGCTCTCCAGTTGATGAGTTTGATGGCTGACGGTTAAACCAAACTACTGGTTTCTTTGAGTTCTCTGATCCTGAAGCCTTTGCTGATTTAGCCTTTCCTGAATCAGAACCTGTAGATTTTGTTCCACAAGCTACAGAACTAAGTCCCATCATAGCTACCATGGCCATCGCTAGTACTTTCTTTCTGTTCATAAGTTCCTAACCCTCCTTAAAAAAGTAAAAGATTAAGACAACCCCTTGTTGTCCTTCAACATCTATGAGTATAGGGTTTATGTTTTGTTTAGAATATAGAAAATTTTTAGGTCTTTCTTGAAATTTTTATGGTTTTTATGTAGGGATTGTTTAATATTTGAGAATTTGTATTATGATTTTTGTATAACTTATACAAAAGAAAAAGTTAGTCCGCTTCGCTCAATACGAAAATTTCAATCAAGGTTTGTTTGCTCCATTTGGTATAGGGAAATCCTCTATATCAAACTCTTTCCCTATACCATATTGCATAAATCAAGCAAGTTAGCTCCGCTATGTATAGGGAATTCATCCATATCAAACTATTTCACTATACCGGGCTTTCCTAGAAGCAAGTGCGGCTACCGCCGCAGAGGGGCATTTTCTGTGTTTCTCTCCAAATCTCCCCAGAAACGCAGACTTTTCAGCCCCAAATTGCTTGCTCCAATGTCTAAAGTCTGTGTATCACTTCTTGCTTCTTCAAAAACACAGAACTTCACAGATTACAAAGTCTACCACAAGCTCAAAACTCTGGGCTTTAAGCAGTATCTCGCATAAAACACAGAAAATACGTAGCTAAGGCTGCCCAGCCTTCCTTAAAACTCTGCGTTTCTTCAAGATTTCATAAGAAAACACAGACCAGCTCTCCCCCTGTCCATAATCACAAATCAAGTGCGGCTAACGCCGCAGAAGCACCCTATATGTTTGCTTGATTACAAAATTGCATCTAAGAAATAATCCTGTCAAGGATGGCGCAGCCACCAAAGGCTACGTCCTTGACAGGATTATTTCTAGATGCTTGTAATCAAACAAGCAAACATATATTTCACTTTGTATACACATACACAAGCACAGATTATTTATTGTTATCTTCTTTTTTTTCAATAAAATCTATGATTGCAAAGAACACAACAAACACAAGTATTAACGCAACAAGATGTACTCTACTACCTATGTAATCAAAAATTTCTAAGACCTCAAGTACTATAATAAGAATTGCAAAAAACACTCTTATAGGCCAATTATACTTTTTCATTACTGCCTCCTTGTATTTTCAATAACCTTATATGTAATTACACCAATTCCTAATTTTGCCCTAAATACGAAAGTTATACATAAAACATCAAATCTTCCGTAGTCCTAGTTCTCGCCCTTCTTATCATTAAGCATTTCCATCTTCATCTCATAATACTTTGGAGTCATGTCGAGATAATGAGGATGAGGATTTTCAAATCTCTGTTCCTCATTCCAAATCTCATTCTCAAGCTGATATGAAACATATGCTCTGATTTCAGCCAGAGACTTTGTACTAACTACTCTATTTCCATCCTTTACAAAACATCTCTGAAGAGGCTTTGCTACACAGTTTTTAAAGTAATACTGTTTCCAAGGCTTAGAAGGATCGACAAATCTAAAAGGTTCACTGAGGTCAATCTCTTCATCTTTGAGTGCTAACAAATCACAAATAGCCATTCCTTCCTCATCGTAAATTCTATAAACCTCTTTCAAACCAGGGTTTGTAATTTTTTCAACTGTATCAGACACCTTGATACGAGGCTGCATCACACCATCTTCCATGCAGGCGCACATCTTATATACCGCTCCGAATACTGGCTCTGACTTTGATGTAATCATACGCTCGCCGACGCCAAAAGCATTGATTTCTGCGCCCTGATCTAACAGAGAAACTATAGTATATTCATCCAATGAGTTAGAAACGATGATTTTAGCATCAGTAAATCCAGCTGCATCAAGCATCTTTCTAGCCTTCTTTGTAAGGTATGCCAAGTCTCCAGAATCTATTCTGATACCATAGTTCTTTGACTCGATTCCGGCATCCTTCATCTCCTGGAAGACTTTTATCGCATTTGGAATTCCGGAATCTACCACATCATAAGTGTCTACTAGCAATATGCAATTATGAGGGTATATTTTTGCGAACTGTCTAAATGCAGTCAGCTCGTCCTGATAATACATTACATAGCTATGCGCCATAGTTCCACTGACAGGCATATCAAAATACTGTCCAGCAGATACAGTCGCTGTGCTGTTTACACCACCGATAAAGCAGGCTCTCGCACCATAAATAGCGGCGTCGTTATTATGCGCACGACGAGCACCGAAATCAGAAACAGGACGACCATTTGCAGCACGAACTATTCTACGCGCTTTTGTCGCGATTAGTGACTGATGATTAATCTGAGCAAGAATCTCTGTTTCTACCAACTGCGCATCAATCAAAGGCGCAACAACAGTGATTACCGGTTCATTAGGATACATTATCGTTCCTTCCGGGAACGCATAGATATCACCTTTGAACTTGAAGTCCGCGAGATACTGAAGGAAGCCCTCGTCAAAAATCTGCAGCGAACGCAGATATTCCACATCCTCTTCCTCGAAATGCATCTCAGTCACATACTCGATAATCTGCTCGAGACCAGCAAATATCGCAAAGCCGCCCTCATCCGGATTCTTTCTGTAGAACACGTCGAATGCAACTTTTTTCTCTCTGTCCTCTGTCAAATAGTAACTATTTGCCATTGTAAGCTCGTACAAATCCATCATCATAGAGATGTTTCGCTTATCGTATGGTGTCTGTAACATATTTCTCCTTCTTTCCCTATAGAAAAAGAGTGGTCAAATCAACCACCCCAATTAATTTCCATATGATTATAATACATTCGAAAAAAGTTTGCTACAAAACTATCAGATTGCCTTTTTTCATCTGCGCGAATTACAATGTCGCGATGAATCGTCCAAATGCCTCGCGGCCTTCCTCTGTAGTCTTGAATACGCCTGCATCTTCGAGAACTTCGCAGAATACTGCACCGATTTCATCCTTCAGAATCTGGTCAACATTTGCGTCGTCGATAGAATCATATTTTGGAAGGAACTCTTCAACCCAATCAGCGTGCTTAGAAAGTGTCTCGTTTGCACGGATTCCATCGAGGTCGCGCGCAACCACGAAAGGCTTTAACTCTTCCATCTCAGTAGCAAGTCTGGCAGGAAGTACTGCGAGACCCATTACTTCGATAAGGCCGATATTTTCCTTCTTAATATGATGAAGCTTGTCCTTTGGATGGAAGACGCCAAGTGGACGCTCATCTGTAGTAATGTTATTTCTAAGTGTCAAATCCATCTCATAGAGATCACCGCGACGTCTAGCGATCGGTGTGATTGTGTTATGAGGTGTTCCATCAGTTTCGGCAAAGATAAATGCAGCCTCATCAGAATATCCTCTCCATGCTTTGAGGATATGATCAGCTAGCTCAATAATTCTGTCTGGATTCTCGCCATCCAATCTGATTACTGAAAGTGGCCAGTTTACGATACCACACTTAACATCTTCAAATCCTGTGACTGTGAACTCCTTCTCTACTTCTGCTGTTTCCATTGCAAAAGTATAATGTCCACCCTGGAAATGATCATGTGTCAGGATAGAACCACCTACTATAGGGAGGTCAGCATTTGAGCCGAGGAAATAATGTGGAAAAAGCTGAACGAAGTCAAACAACTTCTTGAATGTAGCTTTTTCAATCTTCATAGGAACATGCTGGCCATTGAACACGATGCAATGCTCGTTGAAGTAAACATATGGAGAATACTGGAATCCCCACTTTGAATCATTGATAGTGATAGGAATAATTCTATGATTCTCACGAGCAGGATGATCTACACGACCGGCGTAACCTTCGTTCTCCATGCAAAGCTGACACTTTGGATATGCGCTGTTCTTTGCTTTCAAGGCAGCCGCAATCGCCTTAGGATCTTTTTCCGGCTTGGAAAGATTGATAGTAATATCAAGCGTTCCATATGGAGTCTCTGTCTTCCAACATTTGTTCTTTGCTACTCGAGTGGTTCGGATATAATTTGAATTGCAAGAAAGGTTGTAGAAATACTTCGTTGCCTCTTCTGGTGACTCATTATAAAGCGCGTTAAAGCGTTCCTGAACCTGCGCCGGACGAGGCATCAGGCAATTCATGATTTTTGTGTCGAAGAGATCTTTGTAAACGATTGAATCCTCGCAGAGGTTAAGTTTCACAGCCTCATCGAGCAAATCTGCCAGAATATCATCGAGGTTCAAATCCTTCTCATCGATTTCAGGATCCACGAACTCGTCCTGTCCGAACAAATCCAAGAGCAGGTTTGTCGTATAAACTCGCTCGCACTCAGGTGTGAGTCCTGTCTTAATTCCATAAGCTACTAATTTTTTGATGCTTTCCTGTAACATATCATGTCCCCATTTCAAAATATATTTTTCTATCACCTGAATCGCCGCCTTCGGCGCATAAAAAGAATCGTTTACAACACAAATCTCGTGGTGATATAATTTACATACTAAGGAGGTCTAAGCTATGCGCAGATTCCAAGATACAACCAAAAAAAGACGTATTTGTGATAAATGTGGTCGCCCTTTGCCATCATCATGGCTGAAAAACACTTGCGAAGCTTGCCTCGACCACGAACTTTATTCCGAAGTAAAGGAATACATCCTCTCTCATGAGGTCACCGAATTCGAAGTGGCTGACCACTTTGATATCCCTCTGGAAAAAGTTCGCCGCTGGATTCACGAAGGCTATATTGAATATAAGCCGTCCAATCCGTTTGATAATCATTAATTTATCGAAATCAACAATCAATCAAACATTATGCTCAATAATATAATAACACTCGGAAACCAAATTTTCTATTGCAGTTTCCGAGTGTTTTTTTGCAAATTTATTTCTATATCAAGTTTTCTTCAATAATCTTCTTTATCAATCTAGTTGAAATCGGGCACCTGGCAGCTTCAAAAGTCAGCAGCAGATTTTTTCCCTGCACCCAACCGTAGGTGGCGTAATCCTTAATCTTTCTCATACAAGTCTCAACATATTCAGGATTATCCATCATTCCCAAGTGCTCCCAAATGTACACTTCCATCGTTCGCTTATTTAGAATCATAAAATCAGGATATGCAGTGTATCTTCCAAGTTTAACTGGGAATTCATATAAATAAGGGACCTCTGCTTCATAAAGCATATCAGCTATTAAAACTTCTGACTTGGAGCGAACACGTTCTCCTCGTCTAGTATAAAACTCAGTCTTATCATTTACTTCAAAGTCTTTTCCTGTATATAGCTGACTTTGCCATTCCTCTATAATCTTGTTCGAATCCTCAACTATGGGCTTTATCAAGGTACGACGTGCTAAACCAACATTATCAAAAATATCTTCTGGCGACCTCCAATCTCGAAGCACCTTTGTCCACATTTTTTCTTCTTTCTCAATGGCATTCAAGACTAGTTTCTCATAATCTCTCTGCGCCATTCTATAAGCAAGATTCAAATTCGATTTAGAAATGTACTTTTTCGTTTTCCCATTTCTAATATAATACTCCGTCTTTCCTTTATGCATACTCGCATCAAGGACCTCTTTTTCCGGCCATTCATGCATAATAAGCTGATTTTGTATTCGCTTAAGCCATTTTAACCTTAAACTTATACATCCACGTAATTCCTGTGAAAAAACCTTTTCTCTGTTCCCCCATTTGCAAAAATCTAGACTTTGACTCAAATAATCCTTCCCCATACTTCCTCCTAAATTAAACACCTAAAAACAAAATTGCTGTAGTTTCCCGGGATTTTGTAGTTTTTTCCTCTATATCCCGGGCTCATTTGATTGTCCTGTCCGGGATATAATGACATTTCCAAGCTCATCCCGGACAAACTTGATTGTCCTGTCCGGGATATAGCGGCTTTTCCCGGCTCATCCCGGACAAACTTGATTATCCTGTCCGGGATATTGCGGCTTTTCCCGGCTCTTCCCGGACAAGCTTGATTATCCTGTCCGGGATATGATGGCATTTCCCCGCTTATCCCGGATAAGCTTGATTATCCTGTCCGGGATATGATGGCATTTCCCCGCTTATCCCGGAATCATCTCTCTAGAATCTCATCTGCGACGTAAACTCCACTCGCTGATGCATGTGAAAGCGAATGAGTAACCCCAGAACCATCGCCGATAATGAAGAGATTCTCGTGGTTTACTGGCTGAAGAGTCGAATCAAGCTTGACCTCCATGTTGTAGAACTTGACTTCTACGCCGTAGAGCAGTGTGTCGTCGTTCGCCATTCCAGGCGCAATCTTGTCAAGAGCATAGATCATCTCGACGATTCCATCGAGAATTCGCTTTGGTAATACGAGCGAGAGGTCACCAGGCGTAGCCTTCAATGTAGGACGAACGGTTCCTTCATCTATACGTTTCTGAGTACTGCGGCGGCCACGCTCGAGATCCCCAAATCTCTGCAGGATTACGCCGCCGCCCAACATATTTGAAAGGCGTACGATAGACTCACCGTATCCGTTGCTGTCCTTAAAAGGCTCAGAAAAATGCTTTGCCACGAGGAGCGCAAAGTTCGTGTTCTTAGTCTTCATCTTCTCATCTTCAAAGGAATGACCGTTGACCGTAACGATGCCGTTCGTGTTTTCGTTTACGACGATGCCGTGTGGATTCATACAGAAAGTACGGACCTTGTCTTCAAACTTCTTTGTACGATATGTAATCTTGCCTTCATAAAGCTCGTCTGTAATGTGCTCAAAGATTTCAGAAGGAATTTCAACTCGCACACCGATGTCAACACGGTTTGAAGTCGTCTCGATGTCGAGGTCTTTACAAACCTGCTCCATCCATTTTGAACCAGATCGGCCAACTGAAACGATGCAGTACTTTGCGTCAGCATAAACCGAACCATCACCTGCACCAACATCTGTAGCATCTCCTGATGCAACATCTGCCGCAACATCACCTGCTGCAACATTCCCAGCATATTTCACTCTATAACCGCCGTCGATTGCTTCGATTGCCTCGACAGGCGTGTCGAAATAGAAATCGACAGAATCAGACAGCTGGTTTAGCAGGTTTTCGAGCACGATGTAGTTCACATCTGTGCCGAGATGACGCACGCTCGCATTGAGAAGAGTGAGACCGTTCTGCATACAAACAGTCTTGAAACGCGAGCCAGCTGTAGAATACATCTTCGTGCCCTCGCCACCATTTGCCATATTTATCTCATCGACATACTCCATGAGCGCTGTCGCCTTCTCGCGACCGATGTACTCGTAGAGCGTGCCGCCAAAATCATTTGTAATATTGTACTTCCCGTCGGAAAAAGCTCCCGCGCCGCCGAAGCCATTCATAATCGCACAAGTCTTACAGTGAATGCATGTTTTGACCTTGTCACCATCGATCGGACACTTTCTCTTTGAAAGTGTGTGTCCCGCTTCAAACACAGCAACCTTCAAATCCGGCTTCTTCTGCATAAGCTCATAGGCCGCATAGATACCACCAGGGCCTGCGCCGATTATAATCACGTCATATTTCATAATTTTACCCTCCTTAAATTCAAGTAACAATTTCCAGCTATCTTTCTATTCTTCACAGCCATGCGAACGAGGAAGATTTACTCTTCCACCAAATCCACTACATTTCTGTTCTTTAAAGCCATACGGATGAGGAAGATGATTCCTTCGATGATGAGCTGTAAGCACATGGCAATCCAAACACCGCGAAGACCTATAATTCTGGCCAGAACATATGCTAGCGGAAGTCGAACCAGCCACATAGTTGCGAAATCGATTATAGATGGTCCCAAAGTATCCTTAAAACCTCTGAATACGCCAGAACCTACTATTTGAGCGGCAAAAAAAGGCTCCGCAAAAGCCTCTATTCTAAGCACTGCCGCACCCAGCTCTCTGATATCTTCTACCGGAGATAACAGTCCGATTAGTGGATATGAAAAAATATACATAAGAGCGCCGGTTAGAGTCATAATCACCATACCACTTAGGATACAAATCCAACCGAGTCTCTTTGCAGTCTTTTTACGTCCGGCGCCTATACTCTGACCGACCATAGTCGTCGCTGCTGCCGCGATTCCAAATCCCGGCATATAGCAAAATCCCTCTGTTGTAACCGCAAAAGAATTTGCAGAAATCGCTACCGGTCCGAGAGGTGCTACGATTCCTGTAGCTACAATCTGGGCTCCACCAGACAGGATATTCTGAAAAGCAACCGGGAGTGAAATCTGAAGCGCTGAAGTGATTTCTACTTTATCAAATTTCTTTCTCTTCTCTCTCCTGAAATGCAGATTCTCAGATCTGACAAACAGGAAGTAAACCATCGCGAGACCACAGCAAGCAGCCGCAAGTGTCGTACCTAAAGCGGCACCACGAACCCCGAGTCCAGCACGATGAAGCACAAACTCATGTCCAAATATATGAAAAACCTTTGATGGGTATATCAGGAAAAAATTAAAGACTACATCGAGAACACACGAGATCACATTCAATACACTCGGCACCTTCATATTTCCACTACACTGAAGCATACCACCCGATGTATTATTAATAGCCATGAAAGGTAGGGAAAAAGCATATATCACAAAATACTTCGTAGCATCTGCTCGGATATTCTGCTGTCCACCTAACCATCCTGGAAGAAAACCTGAAATAGAAAGCGCTATGGCACATAATCCCAGACCTATACATAGAACTGTCAGCACACCATGTAAACAAACGCTCCTCGCATTCTTATAGTCTTCTGCTCCATACAAATGCGCCACCTGAACTGTAAAGCCTAAGGTTGCAGAACGTATGATTCCGCCCAGCAACCAGGTAGTCGTAGCTACGATACCTACCGATGCTGAAGCGTTCGCACCTAGAGAACCTACCATAGACGCATCTATAAAAGACATAAATAGATACGAAACCTCCGCGATTATCGAAGGTAAAGCAAGCGTCATTGTGAGATAAAGCATCTCTCTGGTGTTTAGATGCTTTCCTCTACGCAAATCTGCAAGTAAATCTTTTTTCAAGACAAAAACTCCTTAAATCTAACTTCCATAAATTCACTCAGAATCTAGTCAAGACTCGCTCGCGAGTCTTGTACCCCGACTGAGTTAAACTCTGTAATACTTTCTCTTCTGCTGCTCCTTCATATTCACATACAAATCATAGAGCGCAGATCCTGTCTTTCCGAGAGGTGGGTACTCCGAATCCTCTACAGAAAGCAGGTATTTGTCATAGCAATTTATAATCTTCGTGCCAGTCTCGTGCATGGTCTCGCGCTCGAAACTTCCCGGATTATAATTTGCATGAACATGTCCATGCAGCATGTATTTAGGCTGCCATTTTTCAATCAGCTGGTTGAAACACTTAAACCCTTGATGTGGCAAATCCTCTAAGTCACCATGACCTGCTGCCGGCGCATGAGTAACCAGGATGTCGAAACCATTTCGAAGAGTGATCGCCGAATTCATCTTTCGAATCTTTCGCGCCATCTCACCCTCTGTATACATATTTGGCCCCTCATGATATTTCATCGAGCCACCGAGCCCCAGAATACGAAGCCCCTTAAAATCGTAAATCTTGCCATCGATATTCTCACAACCGAGAGGCGGCTTACGGTCATAGGCCGCATCGTGGTTTCCCGGCACATACAACAGAGGCTTGTTCGCCATCGTCACCAAATACTGCAGATAATCCGAATTCAAATCGCCACAGGAGATGATGAGGTCGACATCTTCCATCTTCTCCGGTGTGTAATAATCCCATAATCCTTTATTTTCAACATCAGCTATACATAATATATTCACGATATTCCCCTTACTTTTATGAAAAAAAACAACTAGTAGATCAAACCGCTTACATTGATAATCTCAATCGCCTCATCTTTTAATTCCGCCTTTGTCGGGAAGCGACCGATGATATTGTCATTTAACCAATCCATCGTAACGATTTCCTCGTAAGTGAGCGAAGCATCACCTTCGACTTTGATAACACGATCCTGCGAATGAAGCTCCCCGTCAAACGGATTTAACAGCCCATTTACCAGAACGCTTCTCAGCGACTCGACTTCCTTTCTCGAATAGTACGAAAGCTTGTCCGACAGGATGACATCGATAGCACCGGATGCCATGCCGAGGTAGTAGTTCGTCGCCTTGTCCTTATCAACTGACAGATCTTCCCAATCCGCCTCGATGATAGACGCGATAATCTTGTGGTAGAATTTGCCCCAGTCCCAAACCGGGAGTGCCAGATTCTGGATGCCACCATCCTCTAACAATCTAAACAAACCGTACTCACGCGAAGGTTCTTTCGGCATAGAGAATTCAGGTCCCATTATGAGATCTATGCCCTCCTCCTGAAATTCTTTCTTCCAATCCACATCGCGCATAGACGACCACTTCAATACCACCTTCACCTCAGGATTTATTAGAGCTGCACCTATCGCAAAAGCATTGATTTCCGCAGCCTGTCCATATATCGGGTACGACGCCAGATAGCCAATATTTTTTCCATGAGACTGTGACGCCGCTAAAGCTCCCAGCAGGAACTTTGCCTCATACATTCTGCCATAGTAAGTACGCACATTTGTCGAAGTCAGATTTATCGAGCAGTTCATAAATTTCACCTTCGGAAAATGAAGTGCGCACCTCATAGTCTCCGGCATATGTTTCGGCGAAAGTGTAAAGCAGATGTCAGCGCCCCATTCGACAGCATCGTCAATGGATTCCTTCAATTTTTCATCCGTTTCACAATCGCAGTAAACCTGGGATACTACCGCCCCTTTGTAACTCTCTTCGACATAGTTTCGTCCAAGCTCGTGAGCATAGAGCCACGCAGATGTCGCCGGGTCTCTCTCATAGAAGAACGCAGCCTTCAGCGGTTTCTCCTCAGTGTAGTTACTTACCACTGCCGTAAAAAGCTTCTTTATATTATTCTTGCTCTGAATCTCTACATTTTCATCGACGACAGCTATGTTATCGTCGTTTTCGTTCAGCAGAATCTCGTTCCAGATTTTTCCGATACGGCGAGTCAGAACCTGAGTGCTGATTTCCTTTATAGAAAGGATAGGATAGACCTGCGCATAAACTAAGAGCGCATCACCTACAGACAGATTCAGTCTGCCTTTAGACACGTGCAGATAAGTTCTCTCGAACAGCTGAAAAACAGTACGAAGCGACTTAACATCTTCCTCTGACCATGGAGTCTCGAGATCAAGCCCCATCGCCTCGGCCATCTTTCGATATCCGTTTGTCGCGGTCACTTCTATCTCGTAAAGCGGGCAGACACGATAGAAATCCAGGAACTGCTGATACTGGTCATAGGTATCCGTGTCCTCTTTCCTCGGAACGATTCTGGTTACATTCGCGAGAATAGTTGGCGCGTGCACATACTTCGAAACGGATACACGCTTATTTCCTTCCTGAACATAGAAACGATGCATGTATTCGTAAACTTTTATAGCGTCGCGAATGCCTTCGTCTACCTGGGCGAGATAAAGCCCTTGCCACTTTCTGGCAAACTCTGTATCAGGCTCGAGTAACGGCATGAAGTCTCTGGAAAAAGCATTTGTTCTCCCAGCTGTCTTCGTGCCGACCACGAATTCCATCGGAATTTCCATCAATCCTACCGGAAATTCGCTGGAAGTATTATCCTTTAAAATCTCATCGAGAACCGGAAGATAAGGATAATCTCCCTTAGAAATTGCCTCTCTGTATTCTCTTTGGCCTGTTTTTCTGGCCTTAATATAATCTTCCTGCATAATTTAGCTCCAATAATCTATAACTATCAGTCTATAATCTCATACAGTTTGTGAACCAATTCCACTGTTTTGTCCCAACCGAGACATGGATCTGTGATAGAACAACCGAATTTATCTCCTCCGACTTCCTGTTTTCCATCTTCGAGATAACTCTCAATCATGAGTCCTTTCACCAAACCGTGAATCTCTTCAGAAGTATTTCTGGAATGGATTACATCTCTCGCGATTCGAATCTGTTGCAAGTAATCCTTGTTCGAATTTGAATGATTACAATCTACGATGACCGCTGGATTCTTCAAATCCGGGCGTTCCTGATACAGATTGTAAGTATTTATAAGTCCTTCGTAGTGGTAGTTAGGATGATTGATACCGTATTTATCGATGTAACCACGCAGGATAGCCAGTGAATACTCATTTCCAGTAGTTACAACTTCCCATCCTCGATATATAAATCTCTGTGGAGACTGTGATGCTTCAATAGCATTCATCATAACTGTGAGATCTCCACCTGTTGGATTCTTCATTCCACATGGTATTCCTACTCCGCTCGCTGTCAGTCTGTGCTGCTGATCCTCTACAGATCTGGCTCCAACTGATACGAAGCTGAGCAAATCTGACAAATATCTGTGATACTCCGGATAGAGCATCTCTTCTGCTGCAGTCATACCGCTTTCTTTTACGACTCTGGTATGCATCCTGCGTGAAGCGATGATTCCGGCAAACATATCTTCCGGAAGATTAGGATCCGGCTGATGTACCATTCCTTTGTATCCGCGGCCATTCGTACGAGGTTTATTCGTATAAACTCTAGGTATAAACAGAAGTTTATCTGAAACCTCTTTCTGTAACTCTGCCAGACGCTTTGTGTATTCGACAACCGCATCTTCATTGTCCGCAGAGCAAGGGCCGATTATCAGAATAAACCTGTCATCCTCGCCCGAGAGTATCGCCCTGATCTCGGCATCTCTCGCTTCTTTTATCTTTTTTATTTCCTCATCTGTAGGATACATCTCCTTTACTTCCTGTGGTGTCGGAAGTTTTCTGAGGAAATTCATCTGCATTTCCATATCTGACTCCAATTAATATCATCTACATAAATATAAGTGCATCAGAATTGATGCACTTATACTATAAACGATTTATTTAGTTAAAAAAAGTAAAAGAATAATTACGGAAATTAAACCAACTGCATATACCATGCCAATTAGAAGTGAAGCCTTTAATACTCCGAAGATATACCATCTGGTTTCTTCCTTTGTAAGACTAATAGATTCCTGGTTCGCAGGCTGATAAGTCATATCCACTGATTCTTTCGAACCAGACTTTGATCTCTTCCAGTCTCCGATAGGCTTAAAGCCAAAGAGCGATGGTCTCTCGATCGCGCTCATATCAGAAATCACGAAATCATCTTCATCGTCTTCCTTCTGATTAACATATCCATAAGAGTTGTATTTATTCATTACTATCTACTTTCTTTCCCTGATCTTTGTACAGGTGACATGCTACCTTGTGACCAGGTTCAATCTCACGAACTTCTGGTACCTCAGTCTTGCAGCATTCCATGCACTTAGAACATCTAGTATGGAACTTGCATCCTTTTGGTGGGTTTGCAGGTGAAGGGATAGATCCTTCGAGTACGATTCTCTCCATCTTTGCCTTTGGATCTGGAGTAGGTACTGCAGATAGAAGAGCCTGTGTATATGGATGGAGTGGATTCTTGAAGATGTCTTCTGTCTTACCAAACTCAACCATAGTACCGAGGTACATAACACCTACTGTATCAGAGATATGCTCAACTACTGAAAGGTCATGTGAGATAAAGAGATATGTGAGGTTTCTCTTCTCCTGAAGTTCCTTCAGCAGGTTGATAATCTGTGCCTGGATAGAAACATCGAGGGCTGATACAGGCTCATCACAAACGATAAACTCTGGCTGCAGTGCGATAGCACGTGCGATACAGATTCTCTGTCTCTGTCCACCTGAGAACTCGTGTGGGTATCTTTCCTTCTGGAATGACTGAAGTCCACACTCGTCCATAATCTTCTCTACATAAGCATCGTATTCAGCTGGAGGAACAATCTTGTGCTCTCTAACAGCTTCTCCGATGATTTCACCTACAGGCATTCTAGGCTGGAGTGAAGCAAAAGGATCCTGGAAGATGATCTGCATCTCAGTTCTTTTTTCATTCATCTCCTTATTAGTAAAATCATAAACCTCTTTGCCATTGAAGAGAACTGATCCCTCAGTCTTCTCTCCTTCGAGACGCAGAAGTGTACGTCCTGTAGTAGACTTACCACAACCGGACTCTCCTACGAGTCCCATTGTAGTACCACGTTCGATGTTAAATGAAATACCATCTACCGCCTTAACATGTCCGATTACTCGTGAAAAAAATCCACCTTTAATAGGATAATATTTCTTTAGGTCCTTAACCTCAAGGATGTAGTCTTTTTCCTGATTAGCTCCCATTATTCCTCTACTCCTTTCGCGTCGTCTAAAACTTTACCTTCGTCATAGTATCTGTAACAAGATACGAAATGAGTATCAGAAAGTTTAACCATACATGGATAAGCGCCATCACATTTATCTACACACTTATCACATCTATCTTTGAAGTAGCAATAATTTGGCATATTGATAGGGTTTGGAACCTTACCAGGAATAGAGTAAAGCTTGTCTACTTTTTTTCCTACTACCGGCTTTGAAGCCATAAGGCCGAGTGTATATGGATGAGATGGGTGATAGAAGATATCTTCTGCTGTACCTTTCTCGATAACACGTCCGGCATACATAACTACTACATAATCAGCCATCTCTGCGATAACACCGAGGTCATGAGTGATGAACATGATAGATGCATTAATCTTGTCTTTCAGGTTGCGAAGCAGATCGAGGATCTGTGCCTGAATAGTAACATCAAGCGCTGTAGTTGGCTCGTCAGCGATAATCATCTTTGGGTTACATGCGAGCGCCATAGCGATCATAACACGCTGTCTCATACCACCTGAAAGCTCATGTGGGTACATCTTGTAAACACCCTTTGAGTTCGCGATACCAACCATTTCCAGAAGTTCGATAGAACGATTCTTTATATCTTCTTCTGTCTTTCCTTCGCCATCATGAAGTTCGATAACTTCGTTAAGCTGCTCTCCGATTCTAAAGATAGGATTTAAAGCAGTCATAGGTTCCTGGAAGATCATGGAAACCTCGTTTCCTCTGAGTTTCTCCATAACTTCATCAGGAGCTTTAGTTACATCGATGACTTTGTCACCGAGATTTAATCTGATAGAACCACCAACCGTCTGGCCCTGTGGTCTCTGAACGAGTCTCATGAGTGAAAGTGAAGTAACTGACTTACCACAACCTGACTCACCTACGACTCCGACAGTCTTTCCCTTTGGGATATCGAAAGAAACACCATCTACTGACTTAACTGTACCCGCATCAGTAAAGAAATAAGTCTGTAGGTTATCAAACTCTACTTCGTTATTAGGATCGCGCATCTCTGTGAGGTACTCTTCCTCTGGTACATTCTTTCTCTTATTTTTCTTCTCTATTTCACTGGTAATCTTTCTGTTTCTCTTTGAAATCGCACGAATCTCTTTAGCAGAAAGATATCCATCTGTATTCTTCTTTGCCATGAATCTCTCTCCCTCTAATCTTTAACGCTTCATTCTAGGATCGAATGCATCTCTAAGTCCGTCACCAACCAAGTTGAACGCTACTACTGTTAGAAGCAGGAGAACACCAGCTGGAATCCATAAGAACAAATAATTTGTAAGGACAAATGTATCCTGTACACCATTTATGATATTTCCCCAAGAAGCAAATGGGAACTTAACACCAAGTCCTAAGTATGAAAGTGTAGCTTCTGTGATGATAGTTCCTCCGAGACCCATAGTCATAGAAACGATAAGCTGTGGAACTACATTTGGTACGAGGTGCTTGAAGATACGACGTTTTACTGAAAGACCTGTAGCTTCAGTAGCAACCATAAATTCCTGTTCTCTAAAGAGTAGAATCTGTCCACGTACGAGTCGAGCCATAGTAGGCCATCCTAAGAATCCGAGGATGAGCATCAAATAAACCATTCTCATCATAGGTGAAACATGTAATGCATCCATTACCGCACCGAGGATGATAATGAGTGGCATAGACGGAATACAGTAGAATACATCTACGATTCTCATGATAAGGTTGTCTACTTTTCCGCCAAAGTAACCAGAAATACCACCGAGTGTAACACCAATAGCAGCTGCGATAAACTCTACGATGAAACCGATAATCAAAGAAACTCGACCACCATACATAAGTCTGGTAAGTAGATCCATTCCGTACTGATCAGTTCCAACCCAGTGTTTCTTTGATGGATGTGAGTAAGCATCGTACTTTCTAACTACCGCTGAAGAAACGATTGAATATACTTCCTTATCAGCCTCAAAAGAGAGTACGAATTTAGTATCTTTGCCTTTATGATCTTTAGCTCTAAAGTCTTCTGCATCATCTTTGATTGCATCTGCAAGCTTAGCTCTGAAGTCTTTTGAAAGCTTAACACCATTGTTTGCCGGCTTAACGATGAATGTAGAAATAGTACCTACAGTTTTATTATTAGATGTAACTACACCGTCTTCATCTACAGAGTAATCTTTTCCACCTGCGGAAAAAGTCTTCTCACCATTTGAAACTGCCTTAACAGCGGCATAGTTTGTATCAAAGTCAAAAGTAGCTTTGCCTTCCGTATCTGTAAGGATAGTTTTGTAAGCAATACCTACTACCTGTCCGCCTACAGATGCTGAGTAGAAGTTATTTCCTTCTTTTGTAAGTGTAAAGTTTGTAGAACCTGATTTAAAGCTAGCTGCTTCATCGAGGATAGCTACGATCATATCCGCCTTTGCGCCAGAAGTAAAAACCGCTGGGTCCTTAGACATAAACTGGTAATCTTTATTCTTTTTAGCGCTAGCGTAATCCTTTGTTACTTTCTCGTTTCTGTAGAAGAGCTGATCCTGTGAGTAAGGTGAAATGATTCCACCTACAAATGAAAACAGGAAGATGATAATCAAAATAATAAGTCCTGCTACAGCTACTTTATTTCTGAAGAATCTACGACGAACGAGCGCTCCAGGAGAGAGCGATTTAACACGTCTGTCATCACCGATAGCGTACTCTTCGTTACGTTCTCTGTTATCTTCTGCTTCTATTAAATTCTCTAAGTCTTTAACGTTTTCGTTGTTTTCTATACGCGACATGTTTTTCCTCTCCTTTCCTATGAAACTCTTACACGAGGGTCAACAACCGCGTACAAGATATCTGAAATCAAGTTTCCTGCCAAAGTTAAAACTGCCATAAATACCAGGTAGAACATAGAGAATGGGATATCTCCATTTACCATAGCATTATATGATGTCAATCCGATACCGTTGATTCCAAAGAGCTGCTCTGTGATAAGCGCACCAGAGAAAAGTCCCGGAAGAGAACCACCGATAATAGTTACGAGTGGAATCAAAGTATTTCTAAATGCATGATGATAGATAACCTTTTTCTCTGAAAGTCCCTTTGCTCTAGCTGTACGAATATAATCCTGTCCGAGAACTTCGAGCATATTAGTACGTGTATATCTCATCAGTGAACCGATTGAGATAACTACCAATACTATGATAGGAAGAACTAAATGGTATCCCTTATCTAATAACTGACTCATTGCGCTAAGCTGCTCATAATTTCTACCAGTCAAACCATAGAGATCGAACCAGCCTAGCTTTACGCAAAACACAAGTTTCAGCAGTGATGCAAAAAAGAATGTAGGAAGTGACATACCTGCAATAGCTACGATAGAAATGATATAGTCAGACTTCTGATACTGATGTGTAGCTGCGATTACACCTAGAGGAATAGCGATGAGTATTTCAAAGATCATAGCTACTGCTCCCATGTAAACTGATACCCAAATAGTGTCATGGAATTTCTGTGTAACTGAAACAGTGTAGTACCATGAATCACCGAAATTTCCTCTAATGGCTCTGCCTAGCCAGCTAAAGAAACCAGGAATAACACCTTTGTTCATACCATAAGTTGCTGACAGCTGTTCCATCCATTCTTCATAAGATTTTGAATTTGGCTGCTGAGATTTCTGTCTTGCTAATGATTCTACATAAGATGTTGGAAGACATCTCATTAATAGATAGATTAGAAAAGAAACTATAAATAGTATTACAATAGAAATTAGAATTCTTTTAACAATATATTTCCGCATTAATTCTTTTTCCTCCCATAGAATTGTACTGACTTAATGTCTGTCAATGTTGTAATAAAATTACATGGATAGGATGCAGGACGATACAACGTCCTGCATCCCCCATGTATATGCAGTAATACTGCCCCTTTGAAATGTATTGTATTAAGTCAGCACCACGAGGTGGGCCTCCTCAATTATTTAAGTTCGATCTTCTCGACTTCTGCAATCCAACGATAGAAAGGTGTTGTATCCTTAGCGATTGTGCTTGTGTTTACACGCTCTGCTGAGAAGATAGTAGCTTCCTTTCTCTGATATGTTGGAATTTCTACTGCCCAGTCTACAATAGTATCAAGAGCTGCTTTGTACTTAGCTTTACGATACTGCTGATCTGTATGAGACTTAGCATCTATGATGATCTGGTCAAGTTCTGGATCAGCAATTTCGTACTGGTAGTTTGAACCGCCCTTGTCTTTTCCACCATTTGCGACATCGGCGAAGTAAGTCTGTGTCATATCTGGATCTTCTGATGCTCCCCAAGCTGCACACCACATCTGGATCTGTCCTGCTCTAAGTCCATCCCAAAGCTGTGATGAATCTGAAAGATCGTTAATCTCAAATTTAATTCCGATTGATTCGAAAGCTTTCTGTGATTCTGTAAGAATCATGAATGCTGGGTGATCACCCTTTCCATCACCAGGAATTACTGCTGTAAATGTAATAGGCTTTCCATCTGGACCAGCTGTTACCTTTCCATCAGATACCTTACATCCTGCTGCTTCGAAGAATCCGAGAGCTGCTTTCTTTGCTGCTGCATATTTATCTTCTGCAGACATACCATCTTTATAAATCTCTTCACCATTTACATCTACTGAGAAAGCTGGCTTGTAATCAGAGTCAGTCTTCTGTGGAGCTGCCCATGATGTATTTGAGATTGGGTAATTAATAACTGTTGCAGCATCACCGTAGTATGAATCGATAGCTACATCTCTGTAAGCTGCTACGATAGTTGCAAAACCTTTACGATAGTTCTTTGAAGCATCAGAAGCCCTATCGTTACCAACCTTTACAAGGTTAGCATTCATACCGATGAATCCATATCCTAAGAAATCAGTAAGTTTTGTTTCAATCTTGTCACCACTAAGCTTGCCATTGCTATTCTGCTTCTTAATGTTCTTTGCAGCATCAGCATTAAGTGAAGGTGTTGCTACATCGATAGTTCCTGTTGTTACACCATTAAGCAAATCAGATTCCTGTGATTCCTGGAATGTAATGTGCTTTGTCTTAGGCTCGCCCTTGAAGTAATACTTGTTTGCTTCAAAGTTTACTTTACCGTTCTTGTATCCCTTGAATACGTATGGACCGGCACCAAGTGGTTTTGTTGTAACAGATTTAACATGTGAAAGGTCACCCTTTGTAAATCCGAACTTGTTTGACTTGTAATCATACTTTGATGTTTCACCATAGTAGTGAAGTGGTGCTACTGTAACGCCAAGGTTATAAATAGCTGTAGCATCGATAGTATCCATATGAACGTCGATTTCATAGTCGTTTACTTTCTTGATACCCTTGATGTTATCTACAGTATCACCTGTTGTTACACCCTTTGCATATTTAGCATCAAGTAGGTCTGAAAGAGTCTTGTCAGCTTTTTCTTTGTTAGCTGCTACAAATGGATCTCCATCATATGCTTCTACAATCTTGTTCCAGAAGTCTTCTACTGTTGCATTATCATCGAGCTGATAACCATAACTTGCTGCACAAGCTTTTACAGAATCCCCTTTTTTGTTATATCCTTTAGCGATGCTGTAATCTACGAGAGACTGAGCGAATTTCTTTCCTGCTTCAGGAAGATCTTTCTCCCAGAATGTCTTCTGTGTAGCTTCATCCCAAGCCTTGAAGTCTGTGTTATCTTTGCCGGCTGCTACTAGAGCTTTACCAAGTGATTCTACACCCTGACGATATTCCTTCATTCCAGTAATAGGAAGTGCGGAGAATGTTGAGTTTCCGTCGTATGTAGGATCTGCTAAAACGTAGTATGAGAAAATAACATCGTCTGCTGTCAATTTCTTTCCGTCTGAGAATTTAACGCCCTTACGAAGTTTGATTTTGTAATCTACAGTTCCGTCATCATTCTCGTTTACTTTTACGTCTGAAAGTCCCTCGTACTTGTATGACTTGCCGTTATACTTTCTAGTTTCTCCCTTGATTCCCTTGTATACGACAGCGCCCTGTCTATCTTCTTCAATCAGACCAGCTGATGTCATCAAATAAACATCCTTATCGTATGCAGTTTCTGAGAAGAAAGGTGAGAACTTCTGGTTAAATGGAGAATATCCAACAACCAATGTATCTGAACCTTTCTTTCCGGAACCGCCAGAGCCTGCGCCACAACCAGTCAACATTGCAGCTGCACAAGCCACTGAAAGAACCTTCTTCCATGTCTTTGCTTTTCTCATGTTTCCCTCCCATTTTTCCGTACACTTTTCTACGTGCAACAATTTTAGAATTGTTAAATTGTCTAACATTTCTAAAACTTATAAAATATTGTATATTATGTATTAATCTCTTGCAAGTATAACTTGAGAAAAATTCATTTAAACATTTCACAAAAAAATCACATAATATACACATTTTATATAAAAATATCACAAAAGCATTTCTACTTATTAGAAAGTAACTGTTCTACGCATTTTTCTGCTTCATCGAGAACTTCTTTAAATTTGTTCAAAGCTCTGTCCACAGGTTCTGGTGTAGAGAAATCTACGCCTGCATGTTTGAGCTCATCCAGCGGATCCAGCGAACATCCCATAGACAGGAATTCGAGATACTTCTGAATGTTTCCAGTAGCTTTGCCCTGACTTTCTAATCTAATGCCTTCTGAAAGTGCTACAGCAGCTGAATAGCTTGTAGCATACTTGTATACATAGAAAGGACGATAGAAATGTGGTATACGAGCCCATTCATATTTAATGAAATCGTCTACTACCATTTCCGGCCCAAAATACTCTTCATTTAATCTCGCATACAGATTACAGAGATACTGAGGAGTGAGTGCTTCACCATTCTCAGAAGCTTCGTGGATTGTTTTTTCAAACTCAGCAAACATCGTCTGTCTGTAAACTGTACCTTTGAAATTCTCCAGGTACTGATTCAGGAGAACTAATCTCTCCTTTGGATCAGTAGTCTTTGAAAGCAGATTTTCAATAAGAAGATTTTCATTTACAGTTGATGCCACCTCAGCTACAAAGAGAGTATAGTTTGAATACTGATACTTCTGTGTCTTGTTTGAAAAATAAGTCTGCATCGAATGGCCCATCTCATGAACGAGTGTAGATACAGAATCAAGTGTACCTGTGTAATTCATCATGATATAAGGATCTGTAGTGTATGAACCGGAAGAATAAGCTCCTCCTCGTTTACCCTTGTTAGGATATACATCAATCCATCCTGATTCACAACCCTTCTTAACTGTATTCAGATATTCGTCACCGTAAATCTTTACAGTGTCAAACATCATCTGCTTTGCTTCTTCAAATGTATATTTTTTAGGTTCATCATCTGTAAGCAGAGGTGCATATACATCGTAAAAATGCAATTCATCGACCTGAAGAAGTTTTTTTCTCAAAGCGACATATCTATGCATGTCAGGCATATGACGTCGAACTGCTTCTATTAAATTGTCATAAACTATAACCGGTACTCTCTCACTGTCTGAAGCCATCTCACGCGAAGAAGCATAATTTCTAAGCTTCGCAGAAACTGTAGCCTGCTTCACATTCGCCTGCATCGTAGAAGTGAAAGTGTTGATGTGATCTTCGTAATTTGTATAGTATTTCTCATATGAATTCTTTCGAAGAACTCTATCATTTGATGACTGAAGAGCTACGAAATTTGCTCCGTTCAGCTCTACATCATTACCGTCTTTATCTTTGACTGTGCCAAATTTCATATCTGAGTCTTCGAGACTAGCTGAAATCTCGCCAGGAGAGCTTAATACTTCACCATAGGAAGCTATAATACGCTCTGCCTCTTCTGATAGTGTGTGTTTCTTCTTATCATAAATACGAGATAATAGAATTTGGTAATCTTTAAGTTCATCGTTTGATACGATAGCTTTCAGAGTTTCATCAGGCAAAGAAAGTAACTCGGGTTCGAAGAACGATAATGTAGTGAAATACTCCACTGACAAATTCATCGACTTCGCACTTAGGCTTTTTGCGTCCTCAGCTCGTGTATCCTCGCTGAAACGAAGATATGCATAAACTTCTAACTCACTGACTTTACTCTCAACGTGATGAATACAGTCAAGTGCCGCTTTTAGAGTTTCTACATCTCCCAGCTTTCCTGCGAAAGAACCGATCTTCTTGATTTCTTCCTTTACTGCGGAATAAGTCTTCTCCCATTCTGCGTCATCTTTGTAAATCTTTGTGAGATCCCACATGTATTTAGGGTCTAGGTCTTTTCTTTCTAGTAACTTCTCTGCCACAGAAATCTCCTTTCAAATGTTGTTATCAGTTTTCTTTTTTCCTTAATCGATTTCGATTAGAAATCATTATATACTTTTTTGAATTGGCTGAAAAGTAATTTTGAACATTTTTTAAATTTTTTGTGATCTCAAAATTCAATTTTTGAACATTTAAGGGGTTAAATTGCGCAGTTTTGTGAGATTTTTGCATAAAATTGCAGGATGCCTTGCAACATCCTGCATGATTTTGAAATATGTAGCAGATTTTCTGTCATTTTTGAATTTTCATTCTTTCAGAAGCTCATAATGATTTAAAACAGTTATTCATTATGACCCACGCCTTTGTGTTTCATCCAAACTTTAGCATAAGCACATGTGGCTTCAACCTTCTCGCCACGGCCTTCGATCATTGCAATTGCTTCTGATACAAGCTTGCCGGCGAGACCCTTGCCACGATAATCTTCATTTACAAAAGTGCTTTCAATAGTACAAACTCCGGGAGCTGTCTCAGGAAAATTTATCTCGCATATAACTCTGCCATCATCATCTCTTCCATAAATTCTATGTGGAAGCTGAATCCAGTCTATTTCTTTGATTTTTTCTGCCATTTATACACTCACTTTCAATTCTACATTAAAAAAAAATTAATCAAAAAAGTACTACTACATCATAACAAGATGCAATAGTACTTTCAATCTCATATATTAAAGCTTAAATGATGATACATAATCCTGTAATTCCTGGGCATTCTGAGCAAGCTTGTCGGAAGCCTGCGCTACTTCATAGGATGATGCGGTCTGCTCTTCGGATGCGGCAGAAACATTTGATGTCTCATCTGCGACATCCATACTCATCTTCTCAATATCACGAATATTTGTCGCGATAGATGTAGTGCCATCAGAAAGCTGGGTTACCACCTGGCTCATCTGATATGACTCATCAGAAATAGATGCGACCATCTCAACAATATTTGAGAATGTCTCACCGGCTTCGTTTACAACCTGTGTACCAGATACTACATTTTCTGCGCCCTGTCTCATAGATTGTACGGCTTCCTCAGAATTTCTGATAATATCATTTATAAGCTCTGTAATCTTCTGCGCTGCCTGGTTTGATTCCTCGGCAAGTGTACTGATTTCACCAGCTACTACCGCAAAACCTTTTCCCATCTCGCCTGCTCTGGCAGCTTCGATAGAAGCATTCAGAGAAAGCAGGTTGGTCTGGCTGGCGATTTCAGAAATAGTATCTACAAACTCATCAATATTCTTCAGTTTAGCGCCGAGTCCTTCTACCACTTCTGCAGTACTCTCTACTGATGCCTTTATGGTCTGCATCATTTCTGTGGCATTACCCATTTCCGCAGCACCTTTTTTCGCAGCCTCGTTTGTAGCTGTAATCATCTCGCCGGAACGAACGATAGCATCGGAAAAGCTATTCATATTTGTAACAAAAGTCTCTGTTTCTGATGTCGCGCCGCTGACTGCATTTATCTGGCCTGAGCAGGACTGGGCTACATTTGTACATGATGTAGCAACCATTTCGCTGGCCTCTGCTGACTGTGATGCTGAAGCTGAAAGCTCTTCTGACGCAGCTGCTACGGAAGTCGTAGTCTTTGCAATCTTCATCATCAAATCACGAATATTCGTATGCATGAGATCGAGCGCATTCGCAATCATGCCGATCTCAGTCTTGTCCTTCTTAAGTGCACGAACTTTATCAACTTCTTCATTATTAGTAAAGTCACTGTTGGACATGCGCACCATCTGGTCTGCAACCATAGCAACCGGATTAGCAATCTTTCCACCGAAGTAGAAAGCTACAACCGCGCCGATTACGCAGAGCACGAGAAGCACGATTAAAATCATAATAATATTTGAACGAAGTGCATCGGATGCATCCTTATTATATGTAGCTTCAAGACCGTCGATGTAGTCAACCCATACGCCGGTACCCATAACCCAGTCAAACGGTTCAAAATAAGCTGTGTAATTTATCTTTGGAAGAGGCTTCGTCTCGTTTGGCTTTGCAAACATGAGTTTTGTGTAGCCGCCGCCCTCTTTCATACCATTTTTGATCATCTGCTGGATGAACTTATTTCCTTTTGGATCTATGGAATCCCAACGGGACTGACCTTCTGTGTCACGTCCGAGGAGGACCACATTGATTCCTTTAGAAGTATCTACCCAGAAATAGCCATCTCCGTCATTATAACGAAGTTCACGAATGGCATCGGCTGACATCTTCTTTGCCTCATCCATAGTAATTTCCCCGGCCTTCGCGCGATCGTAATTCGTCTGGCAAATACTCATCGCAACCTGAGTTTCATTTTTCAATTCACCCTTAATATCCTTTAGAAGTCGACTCGTATACGCATCTGTCTGGGACGCATTTGTCTTTACAGTTCTAAATACCGTAAAGCCTGTAATCAGACCTCCTGTCAATACTACTACCCCTAGAATTACCGCGATTAAAATCCCTCTTATGCTAGCTTTCTTAGTCATATCATTTCTCCCTTTCATATATTAAAGCTATTTAACCACTCTTAAACGGGCAATATCTCACAATATGACTATATCACAACAAACACGCACAAAATCTTATATTTCTATAAACAAAGCTTATAAGAAAAAGCGAGTCTTATCGCCTTCCCTTATAAGCTTTTGCATTAATAAATATGAGTTTTTTGAAAAAATCAGTTATTCTCTTCTACATCATCATCGAAGTCCACATCGCCACCCATGTACTCACGGCCGACTACACGCTTAGCTTCTCGCTGCTCTTCAACATGTACGGAAATCATTTCCTTTACCTGAGATGCATTCTTTACATTTCGGATTTCAAAAGTTCCCAGATTCTGATCTGAAGAACTTACAAAGATTGAACCTACGCCGAATATTCTCTGGCCGAGTGATCTCTTTAACTTCACATCTAATATACGATACAGTCTGACTTCGTCCTGTGTCAGGTTAAAAAAGCCTGTATCGACAAAGAGTCTGTCCTCTGTCATGGAATACTTTGTAAAACTGATAGGAAGACCCAAATGTCTCTTTCTGTCACTCCAAATAATGTTTGCCATTTCAATTTCCTTTCTTAAAAAAATCACCTAAATCGTTATTCTACACCGAGTCTGTCGAAGAGGCCTTCGAGCCCGAGCTCGATATCATCCCAGGTTGCCTGAAAATCGCCGGTGTACCAAGGGTCGGCTACATCTCTATCGATCCCTGCATATTCGAGCATCATATGCAGTTTCTGATCCGGATCCGAACCGAGAATTCTAAGAGAATTCCTAAGATTGTTATGGTCCATCACGATCAACAAGTCAAATTCGTCGTAGTCTGCCTTTGTCAGCTGTCTCGCTCGCTTTCCCTCGCAAGAAATATCGTGCTTAGCCAGCATCTCGCGTGCCGACGGATAGACAGGATTTCCAACGCCATTCCAGATTTCTTCCGTAGAAGTCGCCGCCGACTCCACATAAATCTCATCAGAAATTTCCAGCTTCTCAGCCTTATCTCTACACATAAACTCCGCCATCGGCGACCGACAGATGTTGCCGTGGCAGATGAATTAAATCTTTATCATAGTTTTTAAATTCCTTATAAATGCTGTATTTACGTGCTTTCCCGATGTTTTTATGTAGAGTCAAATCCTAATTTAGTGGCATATATTGGCATAATTTTGCGTATTTTTGTAAGCAAAAGGTATAAAAATCGGTATAAAAATGTTCGATTTATACCTCAGTATTTATGCGGGTTTGAGGCGATTTTTCCTCTCTTTTCTAATATAATCCATTCACCTTTTTTATTTGAGCCAATTCGTTTCAGTACGCCCTTTTCAACCATAGACCGCAGGCACCGCTTAATTGTTGAATCCGAGCAATCTAAACAAGCTGCCATCTCCTTTCGTGTTAAGCCAGTTTCTTCTCGTAACAACTCTATAATTTTAAGCTCACGTCCATCTAATTTTATTGGGTCATTTATTGGGTCATTTATCGAGTCATCGTGACCCAAGAAAAATTTACCACTAACATGCATTTCTCTATTGTGAAGTTCGTGTTTCTCATTCAGCAAAAGATTCCTTAAAAACATTTCAAGGAACTCTGTCGTCTCATAGATACCATTCTTTATGTTATTGTAATTTGCCCTAACCAAAGCATTTCGAAAATACCAAGAGTGTTCCGCAAACAAATCATTTTCGGCATCAAATCCAAGCATGCGAAGATACTTTATTAAAAATACAGCTGTCGTTCTGGTATTGCCTTCCTCGAACACATGAATTTGCCAAAGTCTGGAAATAAAAACCGCCAAATGATGAATCACCTCATCCATTGTTAAACCGTTATAGCGAAAATCCCTTTCCTGAGAAAAATCATAATCCAGCGTTTCTCGAAGTTCAGTAGTTCCACCATAAGATACTGTATCTCCATCAAGAACCCATTCCTTTTTCGTGATATTATAATCTCTGATTTTTCCTGCATGGGAATAAATACCAAGAAACAGCTCGCGATGAATAGATAAATATTGTGTAGGCGAAAACGTAAATGCCTTCTCAGATAAGATTTTTGCAATTCTTGCAGACACCTTATCTGCCTCTTCTGTACGCGTCTCAACCTCAGAACGACCGTCTTTACTCTCGTAATAACTATTGATTAAATTTCCGGCCTCATCTACAGAGATTTCACCGTCAATGTTCTTTTTTGCAGTCTCGTACAAGTATTCAGATGGTTTTAATCCATCAACATCCTGCAACCCAATCGCAGCCTGCCAAGCTTGTCCAAGTTCTTTTCTTGTAGGAGGAAGATTTTTTATATATTCATCAAAGGGATCTTTTTTTATATCCTTCATATCAAACCTCCGTAATCCAATAAAAACTCATTATTTTATTATATTCTATGACGCGAACACTTTCAATCAGCAGCAAATTTGCACGAATCGGCAACTTTTATGATTCATAATTTGCTTATCATTTCTCGTAAATAATCAAACAACTAACAACCCCACAAGCCTTGCTATTACTGACTTTAAGAGAATCGTGGAATCAGTTGCCGTGGCAGATAAATAACACCTTTATCATACTGATTTTATCTCCTCAAAGTTTTTCGGGCAGCTACACTACCTATAAACTATCTTATTTCGACCAGTTTCTTTTGCTTCGTAGAGAGCGTCATCGATGCGTTTGAAGACGGAGTCGAGGGTGTCGTCGGGACGGAGGAGAGTGAGGCCGCCACTGATCGTAATATGCCCAGCGACTTCAAACTCGAGTCCGGCGACATTCGCACGAATTGATTCTGCAACCTGTTTCGCCTTCTCCTCGCTGCTATACGGCGAAATCATGATAAATTCTTCGCCACCATAATTATCGATGTACTGCTGTATAAAATGGTTCAGCGCACGTCTATTGTAAATCTGCGTCAGTTCATCCAGGCTAGCCACCCTAAACAGCTGATCCACAGCATAGCGCAAATCCGATGTAGTCGCTTCCAGAAAGCGCACCAACCTGCTCGACAACGGCTTGAAACCGATGAAATATTCCTGTGGAACATCTACGTCCTTAAAGGTTCTTTTTTTCTCCTCCTCCGTAACCTCGCCCTCACGAATCACGACGGCGACCAGCGAAGCATTTAAGAAACCACGAAGCCCGTTCGCATGGAGGATTTCGCCATATCCGTGCGCCCAGGTCGCGTTTGGATTTACATTTTCATAAAAATCAAATTCCATCTCCGCGAGATCATCCCCGACGAGCATGCGTCGACTCATGCAGGCATAAATCATCACAGCCTGCGGGTGGAAGCCAAACATCCTCTTCGCGTTCATATACGACTCTTCCAACAGATATTGCTCTGTCGCATAACCGAGGCTGACAGTACTTCCCTCCGGAATCTGAACTGCAAATTCGAGTGCGCCTACATCTTCCCTATAATCCAGCGCAACCCTGGCGAGATAATGCCCATTCTGCCTCAGCATAAACGGGAACGAACTGGTATTTTCGAAAAAATACTCGTTCATCTCCACACCGAGATGCTCTCTATAAATATCAAATGCCGGCTTATTGTCGATTTCATACACGATGCCCCGGTCATCAGATTTCGTGACCACAAGTTCCTTTCCGAGGGACTTGAAACCGAGGTTATAATCATACGCAAAATGCAGCTCCTCGCCACAAAAAGCCACTGCCAGAATCGCTCTGTCATATATATGATTCCCGACAAATACGAGAGATTTGTCATCGCCCATACGCTTCGTTCCCGCGAGCGCGCCAAATACAACGAGTTCACAGTCGAGCTCATTTATGCAATCGATAAAAGGTTCCGGGCACAGACTGAAATCCGACGACATCATAAGTACCGCCTTCGTGGACTCATATCCGCGAAGAGCACACTTATAGTCTTTTCCGGCTTCTCTCGGCGTCATCACGTGACAATCGTAGACGTCGACCTCGAAGGAACTTTTTTCAAAAAACAAAACCGTACACACGGTATAAGGAATCGAATGTGTTTCCTTGCTCAGCGCGCCGTGGCTGGTCATTCCGATGACCTGGAGCTTCGGAAGGCTATGCGTCAATCTCCGGAGGTCCTCTTCAATAGGTTCAACTATACAGTCCTGCTCCACGATTTGAAGGAGTCCCTTCTGCCCCTTCACATATTCCGGAAGCCCCTGTATCTCAGCAATCATTTCCTCTAGTGTAAGTCTGTCATTTAAAATATAACGATATTGTTTCATAGTATACTTCCCCTTTATCGAAACTATGATTTATAGATTAAAATGAACAAAAAAAGCTAATCCCCGAGCTTTCCTCTTTAATTATATAGAATTCGTGTGGTGGGAGGAATAGAGAATTACCTACCTCCTTATATAATTATTAATTTTTAGACAATTCTGGCGGAGATTCTCGCTCTATTCTACTTTTTTTAATATAATAGTGTAAAAGTGGAATTTCAGTTACATATCAAAGGGGAGTTTTCTATGCTATATTCAGCTTATGCGATTTTGGCAATCATGCTACTCATAATTGTAAATTTTGACGTACTGATAAAAAATGATTATAGCGAGTCGATTACGGTCATTCATGCGTATCGACTGTATTTGTATGGCATACTGATATTCTATACTTCTGATTGTCTATGGGGAATTCTCTACGAATATAAATTCATAACACTTTGCTACATAGATACTGTGTTCTATTTTATATCTATGATATTTGCCGTATTTCTATGGACGAGATTTGTAGTCCTGTATCTAAAGCGTGACGATATTTTCGAAAAAATTTTAAAGATTCTAGGTTGTTTTCTATTGATTACACAAATCACGATTCTGATATGGAATCAGTTTGCGCCTGTAATGTTTCGTTTTAGTGAAGATGGCACATTCAAAGCCTTACCCCTTCGCTATGCTCAGCTCTATGCCCAGATTGCCCTATATTTCATAACGAGCGTCTACTCCCTGTTCTGGGGATGGCGCAATACTAAATTCCGCCATCGCTATCGCACCATCGGTATGGTCGGAATCTTTGTGTCTGTTTCTCTTCTCGTACAAGCTCTAAATCCTCTACTCCCATTCTCAAGCATGGGATATATGCTCGGTTCCAGCCTGCTTCACACATTCGTATTAGATGATGAAAAAAGAGAACAGCATGACGAACTATTGACTTTATTAGAAAGAGAACGCTGTCAGCGTAAAGAACTGGAACAGGCGCGAAAGATGGCATACGTCGATTCTCTGACCGGCGTGCGTAACAAATATGCCTATTTTAAATTAGAACAACAGATAGATGACCGAATCAGCAACAAGCTCATCGAGCAGCTCGCTGTAATCGTATTCGATCTGAATAACCTAAAGATCGTTAATGACCATTTTGGTCATAAAGCCGGCGACCAGTATATCAAAGAAGGTTGCCGCCTGATTTGTACTACCTTTAAACACAGTCCTGTCTTCCGCGTAGGCGGTGACGAATTTGTTGCAATCCTGGAAGGCGAAGACTACGAGAACCGTGAAGAACTACTGCGCAGTTTCAACGAAGTCATAGACTACAACAACTGCCACGATGCAGTGGTCGTCGCTTCCGGCCTGGAAGAATACCGACCTCAGACAGACTACTGCTACCAGTTGATCTTCGAGCGCGCTGATAAGAAGATGTATGAGCGAAAGATGCAGCTAAAAGGCGAGATGGAAAGTTAGTCTGCTGCGCATCGCTCTGCTAAACTTTTCGTATAACTGCTCTACAAGGATAAATATAGAATCATTTACTCTTTAGTCCAAATAACACTCTGGTAATGGAATTCGTATCTATAACAAGACACAACAAAGTAGTTACTGCTGTTGCTACTAGAGCACCAACAAAGAAGTTCGCAACAATTCCAACCCCAATTAGAGATGCAAAGTACTGGCATAGTACAACTACTGGAAAATGAACAATATAGAATACATATGACAATCTAGAACACTTCTGACATATTGAATTAGTAAAATTTAGATAGTCATTTCCCAAACAGAACAATGCAGGAATTCCAGTAACAAAAGCCAGATGATTACAGATGTTATTCAGTAGTTCATACTTACCAACAAACACAAAAAGTGTAGTATTGGCGATAGTTGCCACCATGAATAAACTCACGAATAGCCACTTATACTTGGTTAGTTTATCAACAAACTCCTGCTTACTGAAAAGGAAATATCCTAATAGGAATACACATAGATAAGTAATTAATGGCTTACCTAATTGTTTAAAATCATACGCTGCAATAGCGACAATTATTAATGTAGCATTAATCACAAACTTGGATACAGTTGATTCCATTTTCTCGCATAGCTTAATGATTCCACTGGAAAGAATTGATATGACTATCAACACTATAACAAACCACAGATGTCCTAAAGTGAAACCACCATCATAACCACTTAAATCAGTAAAGCGGGTAAAATACACGCCATAATGCGAAAGAATATTACCCTGGTAGCCGTTATGAGTTACATCTGCGACAAAACTTAGTATCGGATTAATGATTAACAATCCGAATACAAATGGGATCCCCAATCGGATCAATCTCTCTTTGATAAAAGCCGAAAAACTTCTTTTCTTAAGTGAATAGTATGCCCCTATACCAGCTAGAAGAAACATCAAAGACATGAACCATGGACTAATCAACACTACAATCGCAGAAAAAGATTTTGACTCGCCCAAGAATATATAATTAGCTTCTCCCCAAGTATTATATGCCATGGCGAGATGGTAAATAATCAGTAACGCTACTGTTAATGATCTTAAATTGTCTATGTAATTAAGTCGTTTACTAATAGTCATTTTAATTTCCTGTTAAGTTCTTCATCTATGTTCATTTATCTATATGCATTACTAATATTTTCATCAGTATCAACTGAATCCTTTTCCACTAGAATTCTATCTTTATTAACTCCATGTAATAAAAGATATTCAGCTCCACTTTCACCTTTTGAAAAGAACTGAGTAAGGATACATCATTGGCAAATGACAAAAATGGTAAGGCATATTGCTACTATGCTTCTAAAAGCATATTTAATAGCTTTCGGAATTTTAGGCCATAAACTTTTTTTATCCATCAAATATAGAAAGCTCCAAAATATAGCCGCAAAGATCCATATAATAAATGAAAAGGTACCACTTCCTACCATGAATACCGCTACAGAGTAAACAAATGAAAGAATAGCAAGAAGTGCATACACTCGTCTTAGCTTATGCATTATTGATTCCCCTTTCGCCCATCGTCTAAAAGCAATACTGCATCTTTACGACATTTAGCAATTTGAAGTTATCAAGCTTTTCGCTTATAGAAGAGCCCTACAAACCTCGATTTGTTATAATTCTTTTTTCTTCAAATACTCTTTTATCTTAAACGCGCAGAAATATGGGAATGTATAAATATCATTTGCATGCCCCACATTAAAATCACCTAGTTTTATTCCATATGAAATATCACCATAGTTCTTATTCTTAATTAGTGTAGACAATGATTTCGACCGATCATTATTAGACTTAACTTCAACAGGAATCAAATCATTTTGTGTTCTTACAAAAAAATCTTCTTCAAGAGTAGAATTTCCTTTCTTGTAATAGAAAAGTCCAAGTCCTTGCTTTACAAAAGCCTCAGCTACAAAGTTCTCATAAAGCGCGCCTTTATACACTCCGAGATTCTTATTTACTCTTAAATCTTCCTGTGCTTCCTCATCTAACGCAGAAACCAGCAATCCAGTGTCCGGATAATATAGTTTATATTTACTCTCCTCAACATTACCTTTAAGTGGAAGTTCTGGGAACTGTAAACAATTACATTCTGTAATAACACCTGCATCAATAAGCCATTCAATGCATCCAGTGTATTCCCTAGATCTTGCATTCTTCTCGATTTTATTGAACTGAAACTTCTTGTTTTCTTTTGCAAGCTGCGCTGGGATGCTTCGATATACACTAATAATCTTTGTTTGATCCAAGCTTTCTGCATATTTTCTCACATCTTCTTCGTAATCAAGTCTAATTTGTTTCTGAACATCCAACGTGCCGGAAAAAGTACCTGTCTCAATATAGAGCTTAACTACATCTGGCATTCCACCTAGCACACAGAAATCCAAAAATAGACTCTTAAAAATAGACAACTCATTCTCATTAAAAGGCTTATTTTCTATCATGTGAACCAGAATAGAATCAATCTGTTCCTGACTATACCCTTTTGCCCAAAGAAACTCTTCGAAATCCATCGAATGCATTTCATAATCTGTCTTCGCGCCAACGCTATTACTGTGAATCTTTTTATAATTAATTCCAAGCATCGATCCACTGCAGATAACATCATATTTTCTATCTATTTTAAAGGATTTAAGAGTTGTGGCAACATCCGGATTCTCCTGAATTTCATCAAAAATAATAATAGTTTTATCAGGAGTGAATTTAAAAGATGGATCTGCCAAGGAAATATTCTTAATGACACTTTCTACATCGTAACCATCAGATAGTATCTGCGTAAATTTCGTCTCAAGTGCAAAATTGATATACACAACATTTTCGTAATTCTTCTTAGCAAAATGCATGATAGATTCTGTCTTACCTATCTGTCTCGCGCCTTTTACTATAAGAGGCTTATGTGTCGGATCTACTTTCCAACTATTTAGATATTCATCAATCTTTCTTCTATAATACATATTTCTACCTCCAAGCAAATAATATCACATAATATGAGGCAGTTTCAATCAATATTTCACATTTTATGAGGCAATTATAATCAATATTTCACATTTTATGAGGCAGTTTTATATTGCAATCACACATTTTATGAATATAAAAATAGAACAGCTATCTCTTTCGAAATAACTGTCCTACTTCTGTACTTACAATATCTTATTCTCGTAGTCCTGCCTCATATCGGATATCACATATGGATTTACCGTCTTTTTCTTTATTTCAAAAGGAAATCCGTTATTTGCAACGGCCTGGGTAAGAAACATCCTGATAGCGCACCTCCTCGTTGATTACTACTATCAAAAAGTACAAAAGATTTGCAGCCTTTTCTTCTAATGATGGATACACCTCACCACCAAATACATCTTGATATACTGCTGCAAGAATTCCTTCTACTTTTCCAGCTTCTTTTTCTACGCCAAATACATCTGAACTAAAACTGTCTTCCATATAATTTATCATATTTCTACAATCTTCATATGTGATTCGATAAACCGGCTTATTCCCTTTGGGTTTACTCAATGACTGATGATCATACTGATCCAAAAGAAGAAGCGCATCTGTATAAAGTTTTACTGCTCGAAGGACCTCTGCCTCTTCGATATCTAATGTATTTGCAATAATCTTTGATTGAATCTCAACAGTTTTGTTCAAAGCAGCAAGACGCTTTTCATTTATTGCATAACCTTTCAGGACATACCGCTTTAGAACATTATTCGCCCATCGTCTAAACTCAGTTCCTCGCTGAGACTTTACTCTATATCCTACCGATATGATTACATCCAGTGTATAAAATGGAACTTTTTGTTTAACCCCATCAACACGCATTTTTTGCGTGTTGTTTTCTCTATCCAATTCATCTTCAGCAAAAACATTATTGATATGCTTGCGAATAGTCTTTTCATCTCTATCAAAAAGCAATGCCATTTGATTAGCACTTAGCCAAACTGTTTCATTTTCAATAGAAACCGGTAACTTAACCTCTTTATCCTTTGTTTCAAATAATACTATTTCATTTTCCTACATCTTCAATAAATCCATGACCAATGGTGTCATGATATCTTTTTCTACCTCCAGAACTTTTATCGGAAAAACCAATAGAAGTCTCATCTTGAAACTCTACTTCGAATCATCTTTCTCTACTACACTTAAATCTTCGTAGTCTTCTGGATTTCCACAACGTCGCAGATAGTCTTTACCGCCATCAACACATACTGCTCCACAAGAACATGATTTAAAATCATGTCTAGACACTGACTCTATAATATCCCCACATTTAAGACATTTGATACAGTTTTTAATTATCACCATCATTTTCCTCCATAATGCCAACTTCCAAAACGCCTTCGCAGTCTTGTTTGATCATATTATTCCTCATTTGTATACTTCTATGATATTAACTATACTAATGGAATAGTATAATTTCGTCAATACCAATAGTATAATTATCTATATTATTAATAAACGAGGTAAAAACATGAACGAAAATTATGGAGAGCAAATAAAAAACTATCGCATAAATCTAGGAATGACACAGCATCAGGTCGCAAAAGAACTTGATGTAACTCCAGGATACATCAGCAATGTTGAAAACGGGCGTACTGCCATGTCCCTTAGACTTCTTATTTATTATTCAAAACTTATGGGAATTACTCTAGATGAACTTGTTGGTAATATTGAGCCAGAATACAAAAAAACATCAACCGATAACGCACTGTGGGCAGCGATTCAGACTCTTAATGATAAGCAAAAAGAAAAACTTATAAAAACTATTAAACTATGGCAAGCTTAATGCAAAAAGAGCAGCTATCTTTCGATAACTGCTCTGATAATATTTTCCAATTCTTACAACGATTCAATAAATTCTACAAGTTTCTTAGCTATTTTATCTTGCCTAAAATTATGTACATAATGACCGCAATCCAGTTCTACAACTTCTGCATTTGTAAGATCCGAAATATAATCCCTTTGAATATCTATCCAATTTTCAACACCTGTTTCATGTCCATCTGATACAAACATGAGCATTGGTATATCAGGCTTGGGCTTTCTATCAATTTCTGTTACTGCATCCGAAATTGCCAAACCCTCATTTATGATACAAGTATTTACTGCTTTACTTGCAGCAAGCGCCCTATAAATCTTCTTTTCTTTGTCTGTAAGTTTTTCTGGAAGCTGACTATCAGAATAAAAGAACCTAACTATCCCTAGTTCACGAGCAAAAGCTGCAAGCCTTTCCTTTTTAATTGTGCTGTCCCAGTCCCAATTATCGTAGGCTCTCGGAAGTGCCATATCAAGACCAACAATAGCTTCCACTTCATCAGGGTAATTTTGAGCCCACATTATTGCCTCAATTCCTGACATAGAATGTGGACAAAGAATATACGGGCCTTCTATTCCTGCCTTGGTGAGTGCTTCCTTATCTTGTCTAAGAATAGTTTCAAAGGATCTCTCACTATCGACTACATCACTAAATCCATACCCAAATTTTTCGATAACAACTATTCTATAATCACTACTCAAACGAGAATACAAACTTTTAAAATCAAGAACCGGTGCAGCTGTACCAGCCCCTGAAAGGAACAGAAGTGTATGGCTTCCTTCGCCTTCGGTGTATATATTCATCTTATGACCATCCACCTCGACATATTGCCCAATAGGTTTCTCTATTAGCGCCTCTTCAGATGCAAGCATAATCTTGTTATAGATAAAAATTCCACCAATAAGAAAAACAAACACTATAAATAGTAGTAATAAAATCTTCCCAGTAATTCTAAGTATCTTTTTCATTTTTCTCTCCTCATATATAATTCATCATCTGAACAACTCAACAATTATTTACCATTAAAAGAATTAAACCATGCTCTCTCTTCAAAGCTCTTTTAGGTGGAGTCATAGGCTCACCCTCAGCAGTTCCAATTAGTTATCTTTCTATCGCCATAAAATTCCGATTTGTTAATTTCACAGTCTTCAATTATACAGAATTCTCATCCAATGAGGAATACACAATTCAAAAGTGCTAATAAAAAAAGGACAGCTATCTCTTTCGAAATAACTGTCCTACTTCTGTACTTATAATATCTTATTCTCGTAGTCCTGCAGTTCATGGAATATATTGTCCACAATGGCAGTATCTCCCTCAATTCTGTATAGCAAAAAATAGTCATGAGATAGGAAATTCATTCTCCGGTAACCAAGTTCTCTAAGCCGCGGATTATCACACAGTTTTAAGTTCCCGGCCACTCTGGAGAGACCGATCTTTGTAGCTTCAAAGTCATTCAGTACATTGGAAGCCGCCTGATTGCTTTTCTTCTCAAATAAAAGATATCTGATAAACCCATCCAGATCGGCTTCGGCATCGGATGTAATAACAACCTTATATTCCATATTTCTGCCTCATATCGGATATCACATCATCCGCATCTCTTACCATACCCTCTGCCGCATGCTGTCTTGATGCTTCAAGTTTTTTAAGTACCTCATCCTCTGTCAATGTCACATATGGATTTACCGTCTTTTTCTTTATTTCAAAAGGAAATCCGTTATTTGCAACAGCCTGGGTAAGAAACATCCTGATAGCGGAAGTCGTATCTGTTCCTAACTCCCTGAACAGGGTGTCGGATTTTGTTTTGAGCTCATCGTCAACACGTATCTGTATTGTACTTGACATAGCGCACCTCCTCGTTGATTACTACTTGTAGTATAATGCTATTTCAGTACAAACGCAATGATTTAGCGTGCAGTTTTTAATTATCACCATCATTTTGTAACTCCAGGATACATCAAAGATGATGAGCAAAAAGAAAAACTTATAAAAACTATTAAACTATGGCAATCTTAAAAAAAAGACCAGCTATCTCTTCTGAGATAACTGGTCGATTTATTTTTCTTAAACAATTAGTCTTCCTTCTTCTTCGAAAAAAACAATAATCCAAGTCCGCCCAGAGAAGCTATAAGAAGCAGATACCATACTCTGATATCATTTGAGTCTCCGGTCTTTGGCGAAGTAGGCTGAGTGCTGTTGCTACTATTCGACGAACCACTCTTTGAAGTTGTGCCGCTATCACTTGATGAAGCCTGATCTTTATATGCTAAAGCATATGTTGAAAACTTATCTGTTTCAAATGTGAATACATGAGTTTTTTCATCGTAAGTGCCCGCGATAGCTGTAGCCACGCCGTCATGTACGCGGATAATTTCAAAAGTTCTTCCACTCTTCCACAAGCTTTCAGGTATAGCGATACTTGCCTTTACTTTTCCGTTGGTCTCGGTAACTTTTGTTGCATCGTTACCTCCAACTTTCTTAAACAGGTTAATATCAAGGTAAAGTCCTACTGTATAATCACCAGATTTATCTTTAATTAAGTTCTTATCTGTCTGTGGTACAGAAGCACTCATATCCTGAACATCCAGCCAAACATTTACACCCTCTGCCACTTCTGCATCTGTAAGGGATAAAAGGGTGGTCAGGTTACTCTTGTTTTCAATCTTTGTTTCAAAAGGATTGCTTTCTGCTGCTGCAGCAGTTGTACCTGTAATATCATTTACAGAGCCTGTGCTGGTAGGAACACCATCATATGGAACCTTTGCAAATGTATATGTATAGGTTTTGTCTTGTTTAATACTGGTGTTGTTGTCTAATACTTCGTCTGAATCCCATGAACCTCCTGTATATCCTGTAGCTGCAACCATACCGGTAGGCACATCTGTAAGTGGATACCCTTTTACAATATTCACTGTCTTGTCTGCCGTTGTTCCGTCCGACCATGTGCCCCCCACTACTTTATAAGTCACAGTGCATGCTTCTCCAAAATAGCAAGTTATACTATCTTCACCATTAATCCCCAATCTATTTCCACCTATGTTTCCCATTGAACCACCACCGTGACCCCAGTAACGAAAGCCATAACCCTTATTAGGATTAGCTGTAAGGATGTATTCATACTCTCCATCTGTGCTAGCTTCAATTGTTACAGTTCCTGCGCCCTCTGGTAAAATGGTTATTGTTGGTGGCTCCTCTGCGTATGCTGTCAAGCTCATCCCCGGCATCAATCCCAACACCAATACCAGGCAGAGTATAATGCCCAACATTTTTTTCTTTAATCTCATAAGTTACTATCCCCTTTCTTAGCAATTTCGTTATTTTCATATATTTGGGTAATTACCATTTATTATTCTTAATCAGTTAGTCTTCCTTCTTCTTTGAAAGCTCCAAAAATCCAAGTCCGCCGAAAGAAGCTATAAGAAGCAGATACCATACTCTGACATCATTTGTGTCTCCGGTCTTTGGTGAAGTAGGCAGTGTGCTGTTTCCACCTGCCACTGCTGAATCTTTGTAAGCTAGTGCGTATGTAGAAAACTTATCTGTTTCAAATGTAAATACATGTGTATTTTCATCGTAAGTGCCTTCGATAGCTGAAGCCACGCCGTCATGTACGCGGATGATTTCAAAAGTTCTTCCGCTCTTTCTCAAACCTTCAGGGATAACGATACTTGCCTTTACTTTTCCATTGGTCTCGCTCACTTTTGTTGCATCGTTGCTTCCAACTTTCTTAAAAAGGTTAATATCAAGATAAAGCCCTACTGTATAATCACCAGATTTATCTTGAATTAAGGTCTTATCTGTCTGTGGTACAGAAGCACTCATATCCTGAACATCAAGCCACACATTTACACCCTGAGCCACTTCTGCATCTGTAAGGGATAACAGTGTGTTCAGGTTACTATTATTTTCAATCTTTGTTTCAAAAGGATTGCTTTCCGCTGTTGCAGCAGCTGTACCTGTAATATCTTTTACAGAGCCTGTGCTGATAGGGACATCATCATATGGAACCTTTGCACTTGTATCTGTGTTTACTTTAACAGCACAAGTTGCTGTCTTATCATCGCTTGTATCCTCTGTTCCGTTAGTTGCGGTAGCTGTAATTGTTGCTGATCCTGCCGCAACTGCTGTTACTTTTCCGTTATTGTCAACAGTCGCAACTAACTCATTATCACTTGACCATGTGACAGTCTTATCCGTTGCATCAGTAGGAGTAATATCAACAACAAAGCCGTCATATGTTCCTCCAACATCAAGTGTAAGGGAGCTGTGGTTGAGAGATACATTCTCCACTCCAACAGCTATAGACGAAAAATACAGTCCAGCATTCTTTTTTTCGGTTAGCTTGAGAGTATTGGTAACTGTATATGGCGTCGAAAAATACTTTCCCTGTAAATTTCCGTCAACGTATACGCTAAATGACCACATCTGCCCGCTGTCTTGTCCGATAACTGCTCCTGCTTCAAATGTGTCTCCAACTTCTATAGAACGATATGTAGTCGATTGCCCGTTTTCGTAGTTCGCTGCATACGCTGTCAATCTCATCCCTGGCATCAATCCCAACGCCAATACAAGGCTGAGTATAATGCCCAACATTTTTTTCTTTAATCTCATAAGCAAATTTCCCCTTTCATGGCAATTTTGTTTTTTCATATAATTGTTATAGCAAATCCCCATTGTATACACAATTAAAAATTTCTAAAGCAGCTCTTATCATGCTAGTTTTAAAAATCATATTCCCCATTCATATCCTTTGTTATAACTTCATAAACTATCTTGGCAGCCTTTATATCATCCTGATCTGGATGCCCTTTTGATATTCCACCTATTAGTTTCAAAGGACCAAACGTATCATACCCGGGGCATCCATAGCTCCCTTCGACTTTACAATTCTTACTCTTCAGCACTTCCTCAATATGATCACAATAATGAATACTTCTTAAACCTCTATTTCCGCAAGTGTAGAGAAGAAATACACTTTTATTAGATGGAAACTTATCACTTGCAACAAAGTTTTCTATATTCCTATATAACCTACCAAATGCAACACCTGAAGCAATACCTATTAAGTCATATTCTTCAAAATTAAAAAGCTCTATATCTACATTTTTATCAGCAATATTACACAGGTCACAGCCCCACTCTTCCTCTATGGCATCAACTAATTTGAAAGTATTACCGTGATACTTTGACTCATAGATTATCAATGTTTTCATCTATTCTACTCCTTGCATTAATCAAAATTATAATTCGACAAATTCTAATTTGTCGATTTTCCGTAGGTCGAGCTCTACAACGAAACAAGTCAGCTCCGAAAACTACGAAAAATCCAGCACAAATCGTCGATTTTCCGTAGGTCGAATTCTACACCAAATCAAGTCAGCTCCGCAAACTACGGCAAATCCCACACAAATCGTCGATTTCCCGTAGGTCGAGCTCTCCGCTAAAGCAAGTCAGCTCCGCAAACTACGGCAAATCCTACACAAGTCGTCGATTTCCCGTAGGTCGAACTCTACACCAAAGCAAGTCAGCTCCGCAAACTACGGCAAATCCCACACAAATCGTCGATTTTCCGTAGGTCGAATTCTCCACCAAAGCAAGTCAGCTCCGCAACCTACGGCAAATCCTACACAAATCGTCGATTTTCCGTAGGTCGATCTCTACTCCAAAGCAAGTCAGCTCCGCAACCTACGGCAAATCCTACACAAATCGTCAATTTTCCGTAGGTCGAGCTCTGCACAAAAGCAAGTCAGCTCCGAAACCTACGGCAAATCCTACACAAATCGTCGATTTCCCGTAGGTCGAGCTCTGCACCAAAGCAAGTCAGCTCCGAAAATTCCGATTTAGCTATTGACCCTAACGTTACGTCATAGTTTATTGTATAATTACCACGGAGGGAAAAGCAATGATGACAGTAAATGAAGTAAGCAAATTAGCAGGCGTGAGTATACGCACACTGCAATACTATGATTCAATTGGACTACTAAAGCCGGCAGAGTACACTGAATCAGGGTATCGACTGTATGACGATGCAGCAATGGAACGTTTACAACAGATTTTATTATTCAGAGAGCTGGAGTTCCCGTTAAAAGAAATTAAGGAAATCGTTACGCGACCTGATTTTGACAAACAGAAGGCCCTGGAACAACAGATTGAACTTCTTACAATGAAAAAAGAGCATCTGGAAAGCCTTATAGATTTCGCCCGTGGAATACAAAACGGAGGAAATAATATTATGGATTTTACAGCATTTGATACTAGTAAGTTAGAGGAATACACTAGAAAAGCGAAAGAGCAATGGGGAGACAGCCAGGCTTTTTCAGAATATGAACAGAAGTCAGCTTCTCGTTCAACGGATGATGAGAAAAAGCTTTGGAGCGATTTCATGAAGTTATTTGAAAAAAGCGGCAAGCTTAAGGATTCCGATCCTAAATCTCCCGAAGCTCAGGCTATGGTAAAAGATATCCAGATCTACATCACCCAGAACTTCTATGAATGCACTGATGAAATTCTTGCAGGTCTTGGTAAGATGTACGCCGCAGAAGGCGAATTCAAAACAAACATCGATAAAGCCGGCGGAAAAGGTACTGCCGAGTTTATCAGCCGTGCCATTGCAGAATATGTAAAGTAATCAGATAGGAGGCACTTAAAGTGCCTCCTGTTTATACAAACATCTTAGAATGAATTATTTTATCAATTACTCCTATCGCCTCATCGTAATCAACTCTCTCTTTTTGGAAGTACGACGTTATTTCCTCATAGTCTTTTTCATATATTCTCTTATCGACTATCTCCTGAAGTTTTTCATTTATATCTATTCCAGCTTCGGCTGCTGGACACATCTTCGGCATCTTTAATCTCTCAGTTCTTACGTCTCCAACAAGTTGTTTAAAACTGTCATCAAACGTTATCTTGGGCAATAGCATATAAAGATCGTAAATATGTCTAGAATGCTTATTCACGTCATCTTTTATATAGTAATCGCAAAGTGCAAACACCTTATCGATAAATGTTCTCTCTATGCTCTGAAGTGTCATAGTAAAAGGCTCTAGCTCATACTCTCTTATAAAATCCATATTATACGCTTTAAGTACTTGATAAATATAGCTATCTACTTCCATCTCAACAGTTGGAAACGATATTGACCCTAAAACTACTTCCATCTTAACACCTTCAATAAGGCTCTCAGGGACATATCCTTCTATCGGAGAATACTTAAACGTATAGCAGTTATAATCTCTCCGACTTCTTGTTTTATCCCAATCAATTATCGGTAGGTCCAAATATTCACTAATTCCGGCAATAACTTGGTTCTTTAACTTTTGACGTTCCCCTTGAGATAATTTATCCGAAAATGTTATATCTATATCCTCAGAAAATCTATTAATCGCATGATGGCATTTTGATAATGAAGTTCCACCCTTAAAGACGCAACCAGGCGCCTTTAGCGCTAATTGTTTCAGAATCATCGTGACATAATAATCCTTTTCGACAATGGATACCGGCACTCCTAATTCATTAGAAACGGCATTTAGAACAGCTTCAAATTGTTCTCTATCCTTGTGCAATAGCATATACTACTCCTGTCTCATAAAGATTCTTATATACCTTCGTCGGGTACAAACTAATATATGTATCAATAAGTTCTTTTGTAATCTTTTCATCCTTAATGAGTTTCTCTAACTTATCAAGAATATTCTCTGAACTTCCATCCATATATTTATCTATATCACTAAGGAAATCCAAAAACTGTAATGTATATACATTTTCTTCTGTAACTTCAGCCTTAGGCTTTCGAATGATAAATTTCTGTCCCTTAATATCAATCTCTCTTACCTTAGCACTGGCTTCATTCGTAACAATTTCCTGCACATAAGGTACCTGTAATGAAAGGCCTATCTGATTAGCAAAAGTATATCCTGAATAGTATCCTCGTACTTTTCCTCTTCGATTAATAAACTTACTTCTAGCAACAACACTAGCAGATATCGGAGTTAAACCCTTCAACTTCAATTTCCCAGGCAAATAATAAACCCCCGCCTCATATCTACAAAGCTTTCCGGAATCACATAATTCCTTCAGCTTTGGCCGAAGAGAATTCCCCACCATATCTATATCAATGTCCGCAGTGAAGATTGGTTCATATGGTTTAAAATTTTCAATCAAATATCCGTATAACATAAATATACCTCCTTCACAACGTTTTTTTACTTCATTAGTACATTTCTGTTATAGTTATGATAACGCTTTTTAACCGCTAAAGTCAATAAGCGTTATAAAGTTATCTACAGATATAGATTCCATACGCATTCCTTCCATTACACTATCTCACCTGCTTTAACGTATCTACGAACTATCTCCAATCCGCCCATAGGAACGCAGAACTTCTCATCCCTTGGTGGCTGGCATGCCTGATACACTTCCTCCAAGTCGAACCACTCTACACTGTCCAGCTCTTCCTTCTGGATGGTAAGATTATCGATTTCTACCTCCTCGTCATAGACATAGACGAATGCAATTTCATCATCCTTGAATAGCTTGCCATGGAATTCCTGTTCATACTGAATTGAAAAAGTTCCTGCAAAATGCAAATCTTCCGGATCCGCCTGGATGCCAAGCTCCTCCGACAATTCTCTAACAGCAGATTCCAATGGCTCATCCCCAGCCTGAATATGCCCAGCTGACGAAGTGTCATATCTGCCCGGAAAAGAATCCTTATTCATAGCTCTCTTCTGCAACAGAACCTCTGTCTTATCTCCATTTTCACGAACCACCCAAATGTGAGCTGTTCTATGTCTAATGCCCTCGGCGTGCGCCTGTGATCTGGTCACTGTTTCGCCTATAGGCTGCCCTTTTTCATCTACGATGTCAAAAATCTCTTCTGCCATATTACTCTCTTTTATCCTCATTCTTTTGCAAGAATCTTAAGTCCTTCAATTCCAACTACATTAAGAATAACACATATGACCTGCGGAACCGACAGCTTTTCGTGAAAAAAGAATACGCCATTCCTCCATCTGCTAGGACCTAACGGGGAAGGAATGACGTGAATCCGAATATAAAACAACTTCTGATTCATAGACCAGAAGTTATTTTATGTTCTTTCTATTTCCTCAACCATCTCTTGATAACTTAATATTGGAAACGCAATATCCTTATACCTTGATACAAAGACCTTATTCACACACATATATGGCTTTATTATATAATCTGCAGATGGTAATTTTAAATCTTTTATGACCTCTTTATAATTCTCATTTAGAAAATCAATTCTTCGCTGAAATTTCTCATCACACTTATGCTCTTTAAAGAACCTATTCTGCTGCCTATACATCTCATAAAACGTTTCCACCTTCTCAATAAATTTACATTCAATAATCCATATTTCTTTTTTTTGCAAATCAACTGCAAATAAATCATAATCGCCTAAATACTGAGGATATTTTTTTTTATCTAGATTCATCAATTCAAAATTAATTCTCACATCAAAACCATTATCCTTAAATACCGACTCAAGATCAAAAACAATCTTTTTCTCGTATACTCTTTTCCAATCCACCAAAACTTTCTTTGTAGTTGGCATTCCTATTTCGAATGGCATATGAAATTCAAATATACTGTTTACCCAATAATCTCTCAAGAAATGTAAAACCGATGGCGAATATATAACCATATCATTGTATTCATAAATAGGTTTTACTTCATATCTGTCACATCGTTTTTCCTTTTCTCCAATAGGTAAATAAAAATCTTCAGTATTATTCTTTGTTTTAAGTTTCTTCACATTTATACAAAGCAATTCTAAAGCTTTTTCTGCCAACTCTTTTGAAACATTTTGAATAGAGCTATAATTGTCGACTATATCTTCTTTCCAGAAACAGAATATATTACCTCTATGATATAACTCGCCTTTTATCTTACCTCCAGTTTCAAGATATAAAATCAATGATAAAAAAACTTCTAGCGGTACATCTGTATCCACTTCAAACGCTTTTTTCACCTTTTCAAAATACATCGTATCAGCATCATTATCTCGTTCAAAATGACCCGGATTATCATACATTCTTCTAGCTAAACCCGTACCGAATGGGTTATCAGTTTTTCTTTTTGATTCTACATCAATAATATATTCTCCTGACACTTCAACATAAACTTCATCTTCTGTAAAATAGCATATATCAGCATTATCTCCTAATACCACTAGCCAATTTGCGTATGCTAACAAATACTGGTATATTTCGTTACAAATTGTATCCTGTCCTCTGCAACTATTGTATAATGTTGTTTCAAGCAAATATGAAACTGTTCGCAAATTGTGCTTTGCTTCTTCTCTTTGTTCGATAATGTTTTTAGATATTTCAGTACGTACTTCGTCCTTTATATCTTCAAAGCTGTTATACCTCTGCCTATGAACCATTATTTCGTGTACAAGTGTTGCATAATCCGCAAGAGAACGTTCGTATAATTTAAGATAATCTAATTTCTTTACTTCTTTTTCAAAATCTTCTACAAGTTCTTTTTGTATCGATCTTACGACTTGGGTTGCTTCTTTTCCATAGTAAATCCCAGGTTTAATTCCTGCCCTATAACATACCTCCGCTATATGTTTTTTTACAGCAATGTACGCATCATCTTCAACTCTAAATAATGATTCCTGCTCTCTTTTCCAAGTATATTCAATAGTAAAACTGACTGCTGATACTTCTTTTTTCTCTAATTTTACTTTTTCCATATACTTCTCTAGTTCCTTATAAAAAAGAGGAAAATACTTTGCCAATGGATAGAACAATTCCATGAAAAATTTAACTTCTACTGTTCTATCTGTTGCATTAGCTATATCTTCAAAGAGTTTGTCAATCATTGGGACAAATCTAATGCATATTTTTTTATTTGTAATACATGAATCACTCTTAACATAAACTCGATTTTGAGCCAATAAAAACCCTGTCGGATCTGATTCTCTAGCATATGTCTCAGGCATCATCATTACCTGAAGCGAAGAATTATCTAATTCAGAACTAGACTCTATAATATCTTTAACCGATATCAACATTCGTTGAATCAAATCTTCGATTAAAAATATAGCATCTTTATATTTTAAGTATTCATTTCCATTTAGATAAAACTTTACATTATGTGGAAAGAAGAAAAAACTATTATTTTTAAACATACGATATAATCCACCAAAACCAGCTTTTCCCTTCAGCAAATATTCATAAAAACCATGTTCTTTAGGAGTAATGTTCCACGAAAATGGATTATCTAAAATATAATCACCACAACCAATAGGAAAATCTTTTAAATACTTGCGATAATAATCAACCACATACTCATTTTCAGTATCAGTTCCTACATCAATTATGCCGTATTTAATTGCCCCTTTTTCAAAATTATGATTAGCCTCTTTCCAACTAAGAAAAGTTGACGAATCTCCACCAATCCCCAATATTCTAGCTTCGTTTTTCTCTTCCATGTAGTCTAAATAATCATATAATTCATCCGCATCCTTCATAAACAACAAGTAATAAACTATATCTAATGACGTACAACAATAGAAAGCTTCACCTTGCGAATGCGCCATCATATAGGGTTCAGCTGGATTTGCCCAATCATCATAAACCAAAAACTTAATATCTATGTCCCTACAAACAGTAAGCCCTCGGCACTTTTCATCATTTCTTCTACTAAACAATTCAATCAAATATAGCGAATCCTCTTTTTTAGCCTGAACTATATCATCCATTAACCTCTGTAGCTCACCTTTTTTATATTCACTTCTATTTATTGGCAAAATAATCCCCTTAGAAGATAATAGTGCAAAAGAAAACTTGTATTGTAGTTTTAGATTATCTTTACTATTTGTAAAACCCACTGGACACAAATAATTTATTGTTTCATCCATTTCCAATTTTGACAAATCCAATGCAATACCTGTCAGCATTCTGTTTACTAGCTGTGCTCTATTAGTTTCAGGCACCAATTTATACCACACATCATATAGATCCACTAATAGCGATGTATTCGCTAACGGAATTATTTCACCATTAATTTCAAGAAAATGTTTTTTTTCTATAAAATTAGACTCTAGTATTGCAGATATATTTTTCAAAACATTAGCATCCAGATTATTAAATAGTTCTCTCACCTTATAGAACAGTCTTTCTTTCGGAAGGACCAACCTAGCTCCATAATATCCATCTAAATCATTTTCTTCTTTAAGATAGTCGATAATAAAGGAATTATATTCCAACACTTCTTTTAACTCATCTTGTCTTTTTAACTCCATAGCTAAATATGGCAACAATTGAAGACATGCAAATACCATATTATATCCAGTTCCAACGATAACAGAATACTTATTTCCAAACACATCAATAGAAACATCACCATAATCTTCAACCACAGCATTCTCATTACCAGAAGGTTCTATTATGTCTTTAATAGAATAAAAGAATTCCTTAAAATCCATATAATTATTAAGTTTCTTTTTCCCTTTATGATTATGTTCTATTAGAACCCAATTTAATGATAATGTAGATTCTAAGGCTGACCGATTATTCACACAAACACATATACAATAAATCGCCTTGGAAACATCTTCAAAATCATATTCATTAACTATAGGAACTAATTCTTCCATTTTTAATTTAGCCCCTGGAAAATCATTCGTTTTTATCAATTTTAACCCTCCCGCTTTATAAAACGAATTTACAAACATTTATCTTAGCAACACACTTTGTGCTAATTAAATAAACATAACTCTATCATTGAAATGTCTATAAAAAACCCTGACATGAAGTCAGGATTTTTAAATAATTATTTTATTTTTCTATCGAGACTATCCTATCTAATTCTTTTTCCATATCCTTAATCAAGTCTACCACCAACGCATTTCCCTGCCTTGTCTAAACAAACCAGGTTCACAAAGTTTTTCATATTAATCTGTTAAACTTTTTAATAATACTTTTTCATTCTTGTTTAAAACAGGTGCAGGTACACAATATTCATTACACTCCCCTTCTAATCATTAAACCATCTCCAAATGCTGCCTGCTTCCGAAGCCATCCTTCTTCAAATCAGAATCCAGGTAGTCATAAGATACCGGCACCACCTTGATTAAGTTCATGGCCTGTGGCAACTTCTTCATAGCTTCCACCGGAATCTTCTTGTGCTCCATCAGCATCAGATACTCCTCTGAAAAAGGCTCTACCATGACAGCCTCGCCCTGCACCTGCAAGCTCTTCAGCTGACGGAATCCACCATAAGGTTCAAAGATGGCAATGCCCACATTCTTATTCTCCTTCAACCCCTTAAACTTAAGTCCACCTTCGGAAAAAAAGTAAAAGCAGCCATCCACATAGTTATATTCAATCGGTGTGTTGCGCACTATATCAGCTGATGCCGTTGCAAGCGCACATGTATTATGCTCACCGATGAAGCTTTCTATCTTTTCTTTTAATGCTGCTGCCTCCATATGAACGGAGTCTCGATCACGCTCTATCCAATGAGATACAGCTAAGTCGTAGTCTGGTTGGTATTCTGACGAAGAATCACCACCAAACTTTGCATAGTACTCTGTGGCAATCTTAATCCAAGCCTTCTTCATAATAGCTTCATCGCCACCAACGTTCTGCAATCCTCTTGAACCCGGATGGGCCACACCATAAACAGAAATACTATTATTCTTTGGATAAAACCCTTTGCATGGTTCTCCAGCTTGAAGCTTTTTAGAAAAATCTTTTACGCATGAACCAACAACCATTTCATATGTAATCATACCAAGACAAATAATAATCTTCGGCCTAATTACTGCCACAAGATCATCAAATAACTCCGAATCAAGTTTCATGATGGTTTTAGTCATATCACCGGTTTCAGACCCACTACGATATCCCAATGAATAATTGGTAAAAAAAAGTCTCATTCCAGGATTAATGGAGTTGATATCTACATTACCAAACGCTGTAAACATTTTAGCCAAGCGCTTATCTGTTGGACTTTGAGTTGATCCATAAAAAGCTCCTGCAACGCCTTCCTGAATGTCCCTGATACTTTCAAGTACAGCCTTATTACCATCACGATAAGGAGCTCCCCAATCCTGTCCTACGAGAAGAATATCTACACCCTTCTCGTCAATATCATCCAACTGATACCCTTGCCAATATGTCCAAAGATTGATTTGATTTCCGTTCTCCCAGACATCACATGGGATGAACTCAACCTTACCGTTTACGTTACGTTCCTGTCTTTTTGCCTTTTCTACTACTTCCTGATATGTCATACCTCACTCCAAGTAATTCTCACCCTTTAAGATTTTGAAGAATAAACCACTTCAATCATCTATTCCATACATATGCAATAATTGTTCAAGTGTAACCTCTATTCCGTTCTTTGTTATTCCAATACCAGCAGCCTTTAGTGCGTCTTTTCTTTCATCATATAACTTCTTAATTAAGGCTTCAGCTCCCGCTCCGTAATGAATTTGATTATGACAATTACTACAAAGCGAAACAATGTTTTCTTCAGTATCCAACGTATAATCAAATTCAGCCGAATATTCTAGAGGTATCAGATGATGGGTTTCTGTATAGTTATAATTCGAATTTCTTCTGATAAATGTTGGATGATTCTTGTCGATTTCGCAGCAAAACCCAGCTCTAACTAAAGCATTTATTTTTCTATCCGCATGTCTTGGAACAACACTACCCGCCTTCATTGATTTTACGTCAGTTTTTATTTCACACGGTCTAGGACTATTACAATACTCAAATTCTCTTGGTACATCATCCAGTGTGTCTGCTAAGAATTCTTCTTCTTGATTTTTAGTTTCTGTGATAATTCTTTTTTTAACATCTGGTTTTGCCACTGAAATAAACTGAATGTTACCGCGTCTCTGCTTTGAAATATATAGTAAAAACAAATAGAACTTATATATCGACCATTCTGAAATGGTATGATCACAATATCTCCAAAAATATAGCTTTGATTGTTTAGCTACCAAATCATCTTCTTTATTTGTTTTAATTCCAAGGGCAAATAGCATTTTGTCAATAACGCGTTCATCAAGCGTATAAATAAAAGCTGAATTATCAGCATTATAAACGGTATAAATCTGTGCAGCCAACTTACTTCCACAGGCTGCATGTCTTATTTTATCATCAAGACTATGCTCTTCATTGTATAGTAAATCTATAAGACTTCTACCGAACATTTGAATATTTTCAAACGTTGACAAAAAATAATCTTTCGTATAAGCACTGCCAAAAACAATATTGAGTAGCTCACATAATTCAGGAATAAAAGATTCCTGATATACTTGCTCTGTCATTGTCGACAGTATCTGCATTTTATATTTTTCAACGAAACCATTAACAACATCGCTAAATTTTGCTTCAAGGGCTTTATTATTGGAATCGTCCTGCAAAAATGCATCAATATAAGATTTTTGCTTTTTAAAACTTTTCTCTATATAGAAATCTTTAAAAACATCCTTACCAATTTCAGCTGTATCAAAGTAATCCATATCCCTGCCATCAGCCCATATTGATAAATCTATACTCTCTTTTATACGCCTAAAAATAACAAATCTTGCAGTAGAGCAATTCAAATCACGCAAATAAGTACCAACATATCTAAAATCACGTTCTCCCATTTTCATAAATGTATGATAAGGGACTACATTATCATCGACTGTCGGTTCTTGGATTTCTTCGCTCACAGACTCCTCAGGATACAACATCTGAACAATAATATTTCCGTGTTCTTTAAAATAGTTTTTCCAGTTTACCTGCTTAGAGCCTGCAATATATTTACCATTCTCATATTTTGCAAGTTGCGGAAACCATACCAAGCATCCATCGCCAGGATTCCATAACGCCTGTTGTAATGATCCATGCATATTTGCACCAAAGCATTTATTTAAAGCTTGATAATTATAATCAAAGCTTATATTGTCGGACGCTTTTATATATTTAAGTTTTTTGACATCGTAAGCATTAACAACTTCAGTTACCACAATATGTTCGTCATCAATCACAGAATCTATGCCACCCAATTCAACCTCAATATACTGTTTGAATTCCGCCAATAAGTTGCAATAGTAGTTCTGTCTATCCTCATTTGCATTTCTTTCATTCAGATATGACTTAATCAGAGAATATGCCTCTTCTAAATCATATTCTCCTGATAAATATCTCCAAAAATCGCTTTTATGACCATGATTCCACAAATACATGGTGTCAATTACATATTGTTCGGCTGTATCAGTATGTGTTCCCGGCCTATTCCAGTTCTTATGTATCGATAGTAGATAATCATGATAATAACTTCTAATATCTTTTACTGTTAATGTTTTCATTCCGTCTCCTGCAATAATTGTTAATTATGTTGACTATTTTTATTTATAAGCTTTTTCTTTCTCTCAAAAAACTCTGATACTGCTGCTTGCATATCTCCAGAAGAGTAAAACTCAATTGCAGCATCACATATACTAATTGCTTTATCATAGTCTTTTTCTTTCTCATATATAATTGCAAGTCTCTTAAACGCTGGAATATTGGCAAAGAAAGGTTTTATGCCTAATATTTCCGTCTGCTTTTCTTCAGCCGTTAACCATTGATATGATAAGATTTTAGCTTTCTCATCCTCTACATATACCTTCTGAATTTCAGGTAGTTTTGAAATGTCATCCCTACAAAAAGAAACGCATTTATCTATATACTCTTGACCCAAGCTACGATATTTGTAGTAGAAATCCTGTAATGCAATTGATGCAAAGTGTTGTTCTAAAGAATTCTCTCTGGCGTTATAATAACTATTAAGTAGCGTGCTTTCTTTCATTGTATCAAAGGAAAGTACTTCATTAGATTTTTTAGTTGATGAGGCCTGTTTGTTTTCCTTTATTTTTTCTCCACTTTTCCTCATATCCGATAGCTTTTTCTTAACATCCTCATGGGTTTTCTCCAATAGATCGTATACTTTTTTCTTGAATTTAAATGAATCCAACAACGAAGGCACTTTTATAGATTTATCCATAATGGATACATTCGCATAAATAGTAGTTTCCTTCAACGGAAGCTTGTTAAACTCTGATGCAGTAATTAGCTTATCCCATGAAATAGATTCTAAACCATATATTGCCTTAATATTCCCCAATAAAGTCTCTAAAAACAGTTCGGGATATTTCTTTATATAATTATTATTTGTAAATTCAAACGCCTTTGCCATGCGCATGATTTCATTACCCGTAAGATTTAATCCCAAAGCATATTTACATAACAAAAATAAATTAGGTGAAAAATTGAATTCATACTCCTTATCTAATGAATCCATGAATTTCTGCACAATATCAGCTCTTTGTCTCTGTAAACACGTTAGAATTACTGCATTTGCAGAATATGATTGGAAAGATTTATTCTGATGAACATCTCTAAGCTTAAGTATTAAATCTATAGTTTCCTCATACTTATCTGTCATCAAATATCTTTCTAAACCATAATACAAAATAAATACATATCCAATATCTATAGAATCATCATATGGATTAGCTAACAACTTCCAATACATCCCGCGTTGTTCTGAAGTAAGTCCACTATACGTTGGAAAGTATGATGGTCTCTCGACGCTTCCACTTATATCTGATATTGGCAATCTCATATATATAAGACTAGGTTCTTCAATAGATGTAAATGAAACTGTAAATGATAGTCCCTTCACTTTGAATGTTGTTTTATTAGATACTGTTGGTACATAGTTTTTGCTTTCGCCATCTGCAATCCACAACAGCTTTTGAATATCTGGATGCACCATTAGCATTGGTTTACTCATTTGTACCGCCGTTGTGCTTCTAGCAACTAACGCTGTATTCTTCGTAGAATTGTTATTTGATTGATTTTTATTTCCAAATAATCTATTTAGCAAACTCATATACTATACCCTCTTTCTAATTGCAATGTAATTGCTGGCATCCTCTGTCGTACTTGACTTCATATACCAGCAATATCATCAACAGAATCGTTTAAAAGCTTCTACGCCTCTTCTTCAGATACTTCAATCTTTTTTTCATCTGACATAGATATTTCTCCCCTTTTCTATTGTAATATCGTTAAACATATTTAATTATACACCATTTCATATTCGAATAAGACTTAGAAATATTTATTTTTTGAGAATAATCAATGATTTACTTATACTTATCGTTATTCTACTTCATCATACTCGCCAGTCTCCTTATAAAGTGGATGCTGGGTGACATCATAATAGTGAATAGTTACTGCGCATAGACGCAAAAAAGAGCAGCTATCTTTCGATAACTACTCTATGTTACGTTCAATATTCAATTAGCTCGACAATTTTGGATTTGTCGCTTAATCTTTCATTTGTATTTTTTCGTCGATTAAATCATATACCTGAGCATAAACGTTACCTGACACTGGCTGACTAGGTATCCAGAATTCATACAGTTTATGCAAATCATCCGAATCCCCATAGATCTTTTTTGCCTGTTCATAAGCGTATTCATTGGCGTCAACTTCATACGGCTGTCCAAGGTAGATATTTGTAAAATAATCTTCGCCACCTTCTAATTTGCACTCACAGTACTTTCCGTTAACGATCTTATAACAAGTGCCATCGTACATAACAATGTATTGAAGGCTGCGTTGGATCGCACTGCTAAATAGATTGGGGCAGAGATACTGAGAAGAATGTCTCAATTCATGAAAAAGGTAAAAAGCTTTTTCATAATCAGGCGCTTCTTTCAAATAATCTGCATTTATAAATACCGTTTTTGACTCAACATCAAAAGTACCATTAGCGGATTCATATCCCGCTGGCATATTGAAGGATAACACCAAGTCCAATTTATTATCGACGCGGTATTGATTGAAATATCTTTCGTAGTCAAACATCTTTACATCCTTACAAATCCTATTTGTTAATTTCGATCGCTCCTATAATTAATCGTCATTCGATGAATGCTTTCTATATCCGAAAGAACACCTTCTTTGATAAGTTTGCCTAGATTCATCGGCGTATAACCACACACGTTTGCAGCGAGATTGATATGTTTACACCCTTCCTTGTATAATTCCGTGTTGTTATGGTCATGTCCATGAATATTCAAACACCAACTCAATCCATATACCGGCTCGTGAGACAGCAGGATCTTATCAGAAATAAATAATGGTCCTGAATATACCTCATCAAATACTTCCTTACATTTTCCAGGTGCGTCATGATTACCTAACAGTAGAATTTTCTTTCTAGCTTTAATCATCGAAATATACTTGGGATTTCCAACATCTCCTAGACAAACAAACGTATCCCCTTTTCCAACTATACGATTGATAATCTCAACCTGTTCCTTTGGCTCAATCCAATTCGGATCTATTAAACTACAGTTTGCGTCATCAAAATGAGTATCAGATAATATATAAACCGATCCTCCTTCAGACCAATGCTGAAATGGTTTATATAAGCTCTGTATCATCTATTACCTCCTAAACTTTTTATCTTATATCTCAAAATTTACCGGAATGATAAAACTCATGCATCACTTTAATTTGGGACAATTAGTGCACGCAATTCTTTAATACAATTTTTTAAGTATTTCAAACTTGACTCAATACGTTTTTTCGATTTTTTCCCTTCCTTTGTACTTGTATCTAATGCATCACTTTCAATCTTTATTTGAGATACACATCTCTCTACTCCAGCAATAATCGGATTTAAGAGATTTTGCATATTATACTTATCTACAATTACAAGCTTGCAAAACGTTAACAGCTTTGCGCATTCATTAAGCGTAAATTTTTCTGATGTTTGAGACATCACTGCCATCAATGATGTTGATCCAGCACCAGCCAATCCCAGTATAGCTCCTCCGCCAGTAAGAATAACTGTACCTCCAGCCATTCCTAATCCACCAGCAGCTAAAGCACCACCACCAATCGTAGCCAACGCAGCGTTCGTAGCAGCAGCCCCTGATAAACCTGCAACTGCCTCTCCAGCAAGAACCACTGCAATTTCTGGAGCAAACGCCAATGCCAATCCGCCCGTTATCGCCGTAGCTCCAACAGCTGCCGCCACTCCTATTGCAGCCTTTTTCCCTGTCTCTTTTAATTTTAATACATAGTTTTTATAAGTCTTTGGAATATCATCAAGCATTGCTTTATCTATCAAGTTTTGACCTTTAACAAACGTCTCATAAAGGTATTTATCTGAATACTTTAATCCTTTGAACAAATCCTTGTCATCATCGCTTAACGGATAATATGCCTCAAACAATACTAATTCCAGCGTTAGTAGATATAACCACCCCTTGTTTTCTGTTTCAGTATCAGTTAAATATAACTCTCTAAAAACTGTTTCTTCATCCAAGAAATAATCATCTCTATCAATATTAAAGCTCTTTTTAGTTGCTTCATGCCATCGCTTAATCCATTCTTCCTTTATTAATTTATGTTTTGCATTTTTTTCATGCGCAATATCATACTGAACAGAAAGCGACTTCAACGAGTATAACAGTTGTGTCTGCTTTTCATTCAGTGTTAAGAACTGATAGCCAAACTTAAACTGATTCTTCTCTAATTGGGCTTTTTCTTTCATAAAGTTGTCATATGCAGCTTTTACATCGTCTTTGATATACTCAGCATCCGAGGCACACGCAAAAATCAACCTTCCAATTCCAACATAATTAATTGTAAGGAAAAACTCCTTGCCAAAAACAGCCTTACTGCCTTTTGAATTTATTGCCGCTTTAACAGCAATTCCGGATGTATTAATAAGAACAAATGTAGCGCTTGAAACAGTTACCATTCTTGTTAAGGAACGACTCTTAAATGGCAAGAAATTTTGTGGCTGTAGCTTATTTAAATCTTTAAAGCTATTAACATCTTTCGCCTTAACCTCATTAATAAATCGTCGAACCATGTAGCAAGCGCGCACTATGCACTCATTAATAATTACCGGTTTTGCTTGATCAGCAATATAATGACCTATCCCCATTTCTGTACGTAAATCAAACGGAATAGGCTTTCCATTTTCATCCCTGATAAGTGTTCCATTAAATAATTTGGACACCCATTCAGAGAATACTTTCGGCTGGTTAAGACCATTCTCATTTACCTTTTTAAATATAGGCAGTGACGATAATTCCTTAATCATCGCCAATAACGGACCTGGAATTCCTGTTCCTTTTCCCGTTCCATTAAGCACACTATCACTGGAACCATCAAAATCGCTAATTAGATGTCCAATCCAATTAATTGTTCCAAAAAAGATTTTTTCAGAGAAGGTTCCACCAATAAACCCATCCTTTGTAATCTTTACATGAATAAGATTTCCTTGTGTATCTGTACCTAAACCCTCCCCAGTAAATTGCATACCAATAGAGCAAATAAGGCCTAAAATTGTAGGATGATGAGAGAAGTCTCTCAAATGATGTTGTTTTCCACCACCAAATTCATTGGTAAGAGCATCCCCTGCCATCGGAAATTTCTTTTCCAGAAACTCAATAGCACCAACTAGATCGTCTTTTTTATAACCTTGACTCTTTGCAAAGGCTTTAACTATACTATCTGCCTTTTCATTTCCCCATTTATGAGCTTCATCCAAAGAAAACTTTTTTCCCCACAAAACGCTCAAAGATCCAGTCAGCAAACCACATGCTGCCGCTAATTCATAATCAAGCTTGTCTGCATAAGAAATAGATTCGTCAAATTCAACAGCAATATTATCCTCGAGAAGTTCCTTTGGAGTTTCTTCTGAAAAAACTATTTCTGATGAATCTATTTTTCCTGCTAATTCCTTCGACGGAACCAGAATCTCATACCTAAGGTCAACCGTTTTATCTAATTCTTCTACCAGCTGTAATTCATTCATAATAACCCCCTATCAAACAATTCTTATCCCAATTCACTTATGGTCCCCTATGACTACAAGGAACTAAATCTCTAAATGTTGTCTACTTTTCAAACCGTCCTTCTTCAAATCAGAATCCAGAAATTCATCTAAAAAAGGTTCCACCATTACAACCTCACCCTAAAGCTGTTGTCAATGCGCAAGTCTTATTCACACCGTTGAAGCTTTCTATCTTTTCTTTTATTGCTGAGAACTACATATGAACAGAGTCGCGATCACGCTCTATCCAATGGGATACAGCTAAGTCGTTGTCTGGTTGCTACATGATAAATGTTTACCTCGCTTATAAGTTTTGTATGTACTTTATTGTAGCACTTATTATTAAAAATGGTCCTTCTTCATAAGTTCTTTTCAAATAATAAAAAAATGACTCCTAGTCCACTAGACTAGAAGTCATTTAACTATAATACTTTAAGCAAGCAAATTTATTTTTTGTTCCATTGATAAAAAAGAATTTTTTACTATTTCACTCTGTTCTTTTAAATATTGATTTGCAATTTTTACTATTTCATCTGAAATATCTACAAAATGATTACTTCCAACAACAATCCTTCCATCATCATCAATATCAAAAGAAACAAACCTATACTGATCCAATCCTGATTTTAAAGCCAAATCAACAATTGCCTTTTTCCCTTTTGCAGGAGAAGGAAATACTAGGTCTGACAGATATGAACTTAATCTTATTTCATAATCCAGAATGGTCACTATTTCTGCATACTCAGAGTTAATTAATGAATGAATTAAATACTTTTCCATCATATATTGCCTCCTTCCCGAAAAAAGGTTGATAAGTCAGAATAGTATATAATAGTTATTTATTATTGTCAATCCTTCATTGAGATACTGTTTCGCTACTGACAAATCTGTAATAACTGCCGAATCATAATCTTCCGCAGACCAATGACTATATTGATGTCTAATTGCATGATACCGCGTATATAAATTATTTAAGTAATCAATTTGGTCATTAGTAAGCTTAGTCACCTTATTCGAATTACATTCATATGCACCTGAACTATTCTTACTAAAATACGCAAAGTTGTTTGTTCCATTCTCTCTACACGTATCTAATCCCATTTTTTCACCAAGTATTGTGTGCAAATACTTTTCATAAGCCCTAAAAATTGGAGTTACCAAGCAGGTATAATCTGGCATATATCCAACAATCTTTGTGTTATATATCGCTGATAAAAGATTATTATAATGTTTTCCGTCACGCTCACCATTATAATCCGGCAAAACGCTCTCGAACGCAATTTCCACCTCTTCTTTAGTTATCGACAAGACATGCAATTTATTTAATGTTTCTACAACTTCCTCATCATTGGTTAAAAATGAAATTGCCGTTAATATAACTTTTTCAAATAAAGGTGATTGTTTTCCCTGTACATATGACTTGCTATTTTTATAACAATTAACTACAACCTTATTATTGCCATATGTAATCTCTATTCTTTGTTTCCCTTCCGAAGTATTTGACACATCAAATTTAATCCGACTACCATTAACTCCTTCATTTTCCTCCTCAATGCATTCAACAATTACTCTCCAATCGTCAGCTGAAAAGCCAACAAAATAAACTGAGCCATCGTGATAAGTCTTGTATCCTTTTTCCAACAACGAACGTTTAGCCAACGCATCTACTCGGTCGTTATATTCTATCCCACTATGCCCTGTGACTTTTACAAACTGAATAGAAATATCGTGTTTTTTCTCCTCTATAAACGATAGGTACTTTTTAGAAAGATCATTCTTTGCCTTCCACTCTCTACTTGCAAACTTCTCAATCCCATCGTAATCATAATAAATCGTAATTTTTTTCTTCTTGTATGACACTGCCCATTCAATCGCATCAATTGCCCCCAATAATTCTGCAGCAAAATTTCTCATCTTAATTATTTCAGCATCATATTTCTCGGAAACAGCCCTATATAAAGTTGTTTCTACGCCAACGTCATCTATAATTATCACGCCAAATCCAATCTTTTTCTCTGTATCGGAATAACTTCCGTCAACAAATGCTATAACCTCACCAGATGTCATTTCGCTTATAGCACGATTAATGTCTTCATTTGTAATCGCATCAGCACCTGTCAATAATTCCTCTTTATCCTCTCCCTCCAGAATAAATTTTTCAGCAGAGGATAGTTCTTTAAAGCCTTTATAAATTGCGCCAGGCACTCCCTTAACTTGTGCTTCACACTCCGCCCAAGTTTGATATATCCCCGGTTCTTTTCCAACTTTCACCGCATAATAATTATTTTTAGCCATTTTTATTTAACCTCCATGTTCAGTTATTCAAGTAATTACTATTAATTATATACTCTAAAACCAAAAGACACTTCACAGTTTTCTGCTTCTGTTGTAATTCTTTTTTATATATTTTATTTCTTCTCAATCTCCTACCACACCAAATACCCCTGTCTCTTTGCACTATCATAAACAGGTTGCATATTCTTCTCCAAAATATTGTAAAACTCAGTTTGTGTATTTCCTCTTCGATATAGTTCTTGGTCAGCCCATATCGAATGAAGATTATCCTTATAGCATTTTTCAAAGCTATTTCGTATCTGCGGATGACTGTCATCATTTATCATGTTATAAAGGATGAATTGATTATTTGCGAACTTTCCAAAGAAGCGGTCCCAATCTGGTAGTTTATTACTTTTAGACGAATTCAAAGAAGAATCCATCGGCATCAAATTCCACAGTTCGTCATTCATTACAAATGACCATGGAATAAAATGATCGATATCATATTTTCCTTTTTCAATCGGTGTATCCTTAAACACATCTATAATTGGCTGCTGTTCGAGAATCAGTTCCCATAAATCTCTAACATGATTAAGCTTGCGCATTTTTTCATCCATAGGTGCCAGTTTATATACCAAGCTTGGGACCTCTGGATTATTGCTTTGCAGCCATTTCACTTTTTCAAACTGAATCCAACCTAATATGGAAACAGTATTGTCTTTAATCAGGCTTATCCATTCATTACTAAAAGTTACTTCACGCTTTAATCCCGTGCTCTCACCGATGACATATGGTAGCGGTGTAGATTTGTTTAATAACTGAGCATACTTAATCAGTGCTCCTGTTCTTCCCCAATCCACATTTTGATTAGCATTATCAAAGAAACCTGAAAGAGCTCTGTATGGAACATTTCTCGTTAATCTGTTCTTATATTCACGAAGTTCATTATCATATTTAACGATTTCATTTCTAATGCTTTCTGCATCAGCATCAGCTCTTAATTCACTCAACTCCTGTAATTTGATAACTGCAAGTTCAAGCGCATCTCGAGGCTCGCCAAGTAAGAATCCACTCAAATGGACATGGAACTCCAAAACGGTATACCATGCATTGCAAATCATCTCATTAATAATGTCATTAAAGGAAGTCTTTACTACATCTCTAGAAATCATTTTGACAATCGCTTCCAGCCAGTAAAACTTATAGCAATACGAAGGGTCTTTTAGCATTTGCGAAAAACCAGCTACATCGAGATTGTTATAATATTTCCCATCAATATTAAGGTCGAGCTCACTATTATTCATTCATTGCCCTCCCAGAATATTCGGTCTTTAAAACCGCCTCTTTTTTCCTGCTTATCTTGCTTAACTTTCATAAGTTGCTCAATGGAATATCCCCTAGCCTCACAGATAGCAAATAGCACTTCTAAAACATCTGCCATTTCTTCAATAGATTTATCAGCTTGATATTCAGCAACTTCCTCATTAAGTTTTGTATCTAATTCCTGAAGATATTCATCCTCTGGCAAAATCCTAGTTATCGGATTCTTGCCATCAGCTTTTATAATCTCTGGGATTCTATCCCTAACGAGTTTTCCCATATATACCTATTCCCCCTATAAATCCGTATATTTCGCACTGCTTCCTTTTGCCTTCTCCACCGGATACTTCGCCTCGTTCTGCGCCATCTTCATATTCACGATTTCATCTGGATCTAAGCCAAGTTTATCTGCGAGGTTCTGGCAATAAACCATTACATCAGCCAGTTCTTCTTTAACATGCTGCTCATCGTATTTTTCATCATCCCACTGGAAGCACTCTAATAATTCTGCTGCCTCGATGACGATCGACTTAGCTAAATTAGATGGAGAATGAAATTGATCCCAATCACGATCTTCTGTAAATTTTCTGATTCTATTTATTGTTTCCTGGTTCATCTTACTTCCTCTACTTTGAAGCCTTAATAAGTTCCGCCTGAAGTTCTGGATCACATGCATAGATATACATACCATTCACACCACGAGTCATAAGCACTCGCACCTCATGCTGAATCAGCATCTCACCAAACTTTTTCTTTGTTCCATCAGATAATGTTCTATTTCTTACAGCCTTACTATTGTGACTAGCTGATGGATCAAAGATAATCTTTCCATTTCTATACTTTACAGAAGGCCCCAAAATTATACCTGCATAGTTCAGATCAAATCCTTGAATTGTAAATGTTGATCCAACCTCATCGATTGTCTGAGGCTGTTCTGCCCAAGCCAATCCTTTGATAGCTCGCTTTTCCTTTTTAGAGAGCTCTGATTCTAACTCTCTGTTCCAAGGTTTATGCCACTTTCCAATAAGCACTTCCCAGTATTTCATAAGTCGTGCTTCTGGTTTTTTATTTGAACTGTATTCCCAATCGTAAGTAGCAATCACTCGAGAAAGCGCTGAATCGCTCTCGCATGCTTTCTTCCTAATCTCTTTATCTAGAAGTTCAGGACTATCAAAAACTTTAATGCTATACCCTGAAGAAGAAACCGGTATCTTCTTTAATTCACCCTCTTTTGTAAATGAATCAATCCAATCCATCGTTTCAGGATCTGCTTGCATACGAAGCTGCTTTTCTAACACCACGTAATTATCAGAATCCTTTGCCTGTTTACGATATTGTTCTAGAATCTGAGCCTCCCAGAATTGTTCTGTTGTCAATATCTGGTTTTCATCAAACATCACAACAGTTACACGCGATCTCTCAATGATATCCTGCAACTGATTCTCTCCCTGATATGACTGCTTACCTTGTGTAAGAAGCAAATGTGCCTCATCCACAAAAGCAACATCAACCGGATCATCTTCCGTATGGTTATTGATAAAAGAAGTCGGTTTACTAACCACTTTTCCATACTTTTCAGTGAGCCCTAGTTTTTCCGCTATTTGCTCATAAACTGTAATCTGCTCATCATGATTTACAAGCAGATGACAATCCAACTCTGTTTTTTCTTCTTCCGCCCTACAATACAATTCATAAAACGTACTACTATTAAGAACAGTCTTACCGGTTCCAGCTTCACCTTCTATAAAAATCAGCTGTTTCGTCTCATTCTTCTCAAGTGCTCTTTTGACCTTCTGGATGATTAAATCTCTGGCATTTTCCTGCTCTTTTGTTAATTTGTGTAATGGTGATGCTTTGTAAATAGCCGAGTCTTTGATAGAACTCTCCGTTGGAAAAAGCTCTTTATTCTCACGACGAAGTCCTCTCCAAATACCACGAAATATAGCATCGAGTTCTTCCACCGGATAATAACTAGACTGTGGATTTCCTCTTCCATTATGCACATGCTTCACACGATCTATACTCATCATGTAATGCATCAATCGGTTTTCTATATCAAGTGTAAGTGATTTATTAAAGTGCTCATGACCTATGATAAACAGGCTCGCATCTTTCTCTAAAAGTTTGCTCTGCCATGCTTTCTTATCCGACGCAGCACCATAATGCTCACGTGTTCTTCTAAAAATATCATTTGTCTCGCCAACATATACTTCAAAATCACCTGACTCTTGCCAGTTATGAATATATACTGTTGGAAAGTTCATAATGATATCCTGTGTTTTTTCATCCTCTTCAGGCAAAGTAACGCTCTCAAAGAAATCCAGTGCGTCCTGATTGTCTTCTATTTTTCTAATAATAGGTTTTGCAACTCTAGCGCTCATTCTTCTTTGCCTTTCTCGAATCCTCGGGCTTAACAGCTGACGGTACAAAATTCATGTAGCACCTCCATAAAAATAGGCGTCATTTCACAACATTTTAAGTATATTCCTATAGGCGAATAGTTTCAACAAACCCGCCCAAGCACATCAATCATCAGAGTAATCTTCTCTGCCATCGGCATTCCCAGACGGTCATGACATTTGTCATCGAATATAATGACACATTTCACTAGAAACCATAGCCCCGCTTCAATATTATTATATCAGGATTCAATACGGAAACATTAACTTAAATATATTAAGGAGAACTCAAATGAGTACAAACGTAGTATTAATTGACAACCTAGTGAAACGTTATGGTGAAAAAGTCGCTGTAGATCATTTCTCACTCGAAATCAAAGAAGGGGAAATCTTAGGCCTGCTCGGTCCTAACGGTTCCGGAAAAACCACGACAATCAACTGTTTGCTCTCACTCTTAACCTATGATAAAGGTGACATAAGAATCTTTGGCAAACCGATGCGTCCGGAAAGCTACGATATCAAATCCGATATAGGTGTAGTTATGCAGAATGTCGCAGTTATCGATACCCTCACCGTCTATGAGAATGTCGATTTCTTCTGCGGACTTTATATCAAGAATAAGAAACTTAGAAGAGAATATGTCGAAGAAGCACTCGAATTCACAGGACTTTCTGAGTATAAGAAATACAAACCGAAGAAACTCTCAGGCGGTCTGCTTCGCCGACTTAATATAGCATGTGGAATTGCTCACAAGCCTAAGCTAATCATCTTTGATGAACCTACTGTCGCTGTAGATCCTCAGAGCAGAAATTCAATCCTAGAAGGAATTAAAAAGATGAATAAAAACGGAGCAACTATCATCTATACATCTCATTACATGGAGGAAGTCGAGGAACTCTGCTCCAGAGTTGTCATCATGGATCACGGCAAAAACATCGCCAATGGCACCTCACAGGAACTGAAGTCTTCTCTGATCAGTCGTGAAACCATCCGAATCGGACTACCAAATCATACTGAGAAAATACTTCAGGATATCAAAGAAATCAATCACGTCTATAAAGTAAAAATGGACGGGGATGATCTGATTATTAAATGCGATGGCGGTGACCACAATCTGGTCCACATCCTTAGCTACTTCACCGACAATAATATCCCATTCGGTCACGTAGTAACGGAACAGCCTACACTAAATGATGTATTCTTGGAAATCACAGGAAAGGAGCTTAGAGACTGATGTTCTTACAAATGTTTATCTACAAGACAAAAGAACTCGGAAGAAAGTATTGGCTAATCGGCTGGAACTTTCTGTTTCCAATCGTACTCTCCACAGCTTTCTTCCTTGGATTCGGAAATCTAATCAAAGACGATCCAGATACCTTTAAGACACTGAACGTCGGCTATGTGTGCGAGATTCAAAATTCAAACGGATTTGAACAAGTCCTAACGGAACTCTCCTCAGACAAAGAAGCCGAAACAAAAGTTTTAAAATACAAAGCTTTTTCCAGTGAAGACAAAGCGAAAAAAGCCATGAATAACAATAAAATAGATGGTTACTATATCGAGAAAGAAAACAAAATCGAAACAATCATTCCATCAAACGGTCTCAGCTCAACCATCATGACAGAGGTAGTACGTTCCTACGATAACTACACCGCCGTCATACATCAGGTTGCCAAAGACCATCCTGAGAAACTCGAAGAAGCCATTCATACTATCACGAGTAAACACAATTTCGTGAAAGAACACAGTTTCGGAGCTGATACGAGTCATTATATCCAGTATTTTTACGCACTGCTTGCTATGACATCTCTCTTCAGTTCCTGGATAGGAACTTCGATGCTGGATGGTATCTGCGCCAACCTGTCTGAGTGCGGAAAAAGAGTAGAATGCGCACCTGGTTCGAAACTTTTAAAAATCAGTGCAGGATTACTTTCCGGAATACTGCTCCAATCCATTTCAAACCTGATTATTGTTGCTTACATCCAGAATGTTCTGCATATTAATTTGGGTATGCCACTCCAGTCTGTCTTACTCATCTGCACAATTGGTAGTGGAGTCGGAATGGCTACTGGAACCCTAATGGGTTCGATTATCAAAAACGAACATCTTCTGGTAGCTGTACCTCTGTTTTTCTCAATGGTTTGCTCCTTCTTCAGTGGACTTATGTGGGGAGAAATCAAACAGATTATCCAGTACAATATGCCTATTATTAACAAGATTAACCCTGCTGCCCTGTTGACAGATGCAATGTATATCAGAGCAACATATGGAGCTACTGCAGATTACAAAGAAGATATTCTTATCATGAGCATTATGATCATAATATGCTTATTAGTAAGCGCATTCTTCTTAAGGAGGAGAAAATATGTCAGTCTATAAAGCCATACTTAAATCATTAAAAGCATGTACAATCACAATCATAGTATACTTTACAGTTTTTGCCATATTCGGAAATCTATCTGCAAGAGCAACTACATCTTCCCATGACAAAATGTTTAAAGATTCAAAAGTCACTGTTGCTATCACAGATCATGACAAATCTACTCTGAGTCAGGGACTTGTTAAATACCTAAGAGACACACAGAACGTAGTCAGTCCTAAGACCAAAAGCATACGAGAAATGAACGATAATGTACGATTCTTAATCTACGATTACGCACTTATCATTCCAGATGATTTTTCAGAGAAAGCACTTTCTGGTAAGACAGAAAATCTACTCGAATATGTGGCTCCGGGACAGACCGCTCCGCAATTTCTGTTAAGCGAAAAAATAGATACATACATTCAGAATGTTATGGTATATTTAAAAAGTGGTTATAGCGAAAGTGAAGCCATCGAATTAGCAAATAAAAACATGACTAAACTTTCGAAGACTACAGCAACAGTCATAGATACTGCTGACAAAAACCACCGTTCATACTACACGGGTATGTTTACTTTTAATGGCTATACACTTCTGATGATGATATGTATTTCTGTATGTGGTGTCCTGTCATTTACAAAAGAAGAAGATGTAAAAAACCGTATCAATGTGAGCGGAATGCCATTTAAAACCCGAAATACTGCATCCATTCTCGCAGTAATTACAATCGGATTTATAATCACAACAGCTGTAAACATAGCAGTTGCTATTACAGGAGCCTCAGACTATAATGACAAGCTTCTGTTCTACTGCCTGAATTCATACGTACTTATGCTGGTAGGACTCGGACTCGCCTTTTTCATAAGTGCAATCACTACAAACACTAATATTGTAAATATGATTACAAACATGCTGGTACTGTCTATGAGTTTCTTCTGTGGAGTTTTCATAGATTTGGCATTCTTATCAAAAAACATTGTAAAAGCAGCTCATTTCATGCCGCTTTACTGGTACACAGCTGCTGTCAGATATATTAATGACACGGCCATAAAAGAGATTTTTAGTACAACATTTTTTGAATACCTCCTGCTTCAGATATTATTCGCAACTATATTCTTTGGAGCTGGTCTGGTAATCTCGAAGAAAAAGGAACAATATGCTATTTGACATTCTGATCCGAACACTTTCGGCAACTGGATTATCGATTCTTATAAACGCAGACGACATTACGGTCATAAGTACCGTAATGTCTGTTTGCGTTTTTTTCCTTATGGAGAGCAGCCAGTTACTCGAAACAAAGTATCTATCATATGGGACTTGTATTTCTAGTTTCGTTATAACAGAAATATTCTTCTTCCTAACTTCAGCGAATGCAATCCTGATTAAGTCGATAGCACTTCTGATACTATTAATGTATACCTGTATTTCACTTCATATGTATGAAAATATTGTTGCATTAAAAGAATCGCTTCATAGGACTCGCGATGACAGCACAGAACTTGAATCGATGCTTCGCGAAAAAAACAAACGTCTGTTAGCCGACCAGGACCGCGAAGTACATTTAGCTACTCTTGCTGAGAGAAACAGAATCGCACGAGATATTCACGATAATGTAGGTCATCTTCTCTCAAGAGCAATCCTTCTTCTAGGAGCGATTAAAACAGTAAACACGAATGTATCAATTTCACCTCAGCTTAACCTGCTCTCGGATACGCTTGACGAATCCATGGCAAAAATGCGTAGCTCAGTACATGATCTTCATGATGATTCTATTGACCTGAAGAAAAACATAAATGAGATTTTAGGCGAACTAAGAGGATTCGAGGTAAAAACAGAACTTGATTTAGACAGAGAGCTATCCGTAGAACTAAAACTATCGATAATAGGAATATTAAAAGAATCTATAACCAATATAATAAAGCACTCAAACGGTTCTACTGTATCAATTATATTGCACCAAAATTACAATTTTTGTACACTGTCCATAACAGATAACGGAACACTAGACGAAGCTGAAAAATCCAGAATAGCAACTGAGGGATATGACGGTATCGGTCTTAATAATATTAAAAACAGAGCGAAATCTCTCGGAGGAGATGCATACTTCTATACAAACGATGGTTTTACAGTATTTGCAAGATTGCCATTTAATTAGAAACGAAGGAAGATTATGGATACAAAGAAAATATTACTCATAGATGATGATGAACTTATTACAATGTCATTAAAAATGATTATTGAAGCAGAAGATGGATTTCAAGTTATAGGTGCTGGTCAAAACGGAGCAGATGCCGTATCTCTTTACGAAGAACTTAAACCAGACCTCCTTCTCATGGATATTCGTATGCCGGATATGAACGGATTAGAAGCGGCTGAAACAATCCTTTCCAAACATAAGGACGCAGTCATCCTGTTTCTGACCACCTTCTCGGATGATGAATACATCGTCAAAGCTCTTAAACTCGGAGTAAAAGGTTATCTTCTAAAACAGGACTATAAATCACTTCCTGCGTCCCTTCATGCAGCTATAAATAATCAAAGCGTATTTGGAGGAGCAATTGTAGACAAACTTCCTGAACTGATGTCCACTTCGAGAAAAACCGACGAATTTGATTACTCGAATTTCGACATCACTGAAAAAGAATACGAAGTGATACAGCTAGTTTCTGAAGGTTTTTCCAATAAAGAGATTTCTCAAAAACTCTTCCTTTCAGAAGGAACCATTCGAAACTACCTGTCCACTATTCTGGAGAAACTTAATCTACGAGACCGTACACAGCTTGCTATCTTCTATCTAAAAAACAGATAGCATATTTTATGCTGGAATTTATGCGATTAACTACTGATATTTAAATCCGGGAGCAATCATCACAAACAAAACGTCATATATGCAGGAATGCATATAATGTTATCTTTTACAACCAGATTTCTTGGATGAATAATATAACTCTCACCAATTCTAGATTTATATTTTTCTATAAACCTGTTTAATGA